>Ga0307509_10000289_pt1 | contig 83047 bp, 66 predicted proteins | sample 10_EM_MG_FD_202245 | JGI IMG/M metagenome (GOLD analysis project Ga0307509, IMG submission 202245) | Populus trichocarpa ectomycorrhiza microbial communities from riparian zone in the Pacific Northwest, United States - 10_EM | ecosystem: Host-associated > Plants > Roots > Unclassified | place...
GTTCCTTTGCGAAGCGCCTTGCGAAGCGTGTCGGGCGATGGAACCGTGCCATCGTTGAGGAACGCTTCCATGGCGGCATCATCTTGCTCGAGGCAGGTGTCCACCAGCTCGGTGCGATACTTGTTGATGTCCGCGAGGATCTTGCGATCGGACGGCATGGTGATCTCGAGCTTGTCGGCCAGATCCGGCGTGATGTCGAGCGTCTGCCACTCGGCGTCCTTGTCGTCCGAATCCCAGACAAGGGCCTTCATCTCGACCAGGTCGACCATGCCCTTGAAGTTGTCCTCGGAGCCGATGGGAAGCTGCACGGGCAGCGGCCGGGAGCCCAGACGTGTCCTGATCATTTCGACGCAACGCGTGAAGTTGGCGCCGCTGCGGTCCATTTTGTTGACGTAGCAAAGGCGCGGAACGTCGTAGTTGTCAGCGAGACGCCAGTTGGTCTCGGACTGGGGCTCCACGCCGGCCACACCATCGAATACGACGACAGCGCCGTCGAGCACGCGCAACGAGCGATTGACCTCGATCGTGAAGTCGACGTGGCCCGGGGTGTCGATCAGGTTGATCTTCTTGTCCCGCCAGAACGCCGAAACCGCGGCGCTCTGAATGGTGATACCGCGCTTCTGCTCCTGCTCGAGATAGTCGGTCGTCGTCGACGTCTTCAAATCCTTGGTGTCATGGATGTCGATGATCGTGTGCTTGCGCCCCGTGTAGTACAGGATCCGCTCGGTCGTGGTGGTTTTCCCGGCATCGACGTGCGCGATGATGCCTATGTTGCGGATGTCAGAAAGAGCAGTTGTACGAGGCATGGCAAATTTTCCGTGACAGTTTTGGGTTGCATCAAAGTGGCCCATAGAGGCCATCGCCGCCGCGCTCTTGAAGCGCGCGGCTTTACGTCAATTCGAGATCGTCCTACTTTCAGTGATTCGCGCCCTCGAGTCCCGCGCATGCCATCGGATGGCAGCCGGCGATAACCAGTCCGGGATCGAAGGGGGCGACGAAGGGCAGCTCCGTATAATAGCAGTGGCCACCTAATTTCACGAGTCCATCGGCGCCTTGCTGCGCCGCACCTATACTGCCGGGCGGTCCAGGCCTTTCCCCAAGGTAATCAATGAACATTACGGCGTTGCGAGCCCTCGCGGTCCTGGGTCTGCTGGCCCTCCTGCCAGGGGTGCCGAGGGCCCAGATTCCGGTGTCCTCGGGCGGCTCGCCGCCAGACGGTGGTTCCGGTTCCGTCCGGCCCGGCACGCTGCCGCCGCAATGGGATACCGGCGGTCCGCACTGCACTGAGATGGCCGAATGGCAGATTCACGAATACAACCCGGACCTGTTCATTCTCAGGCAGTCCGGGTGCACCGACTACGAGAAGCCCTTTGTGTTCCTGCTTTTTGGGGGCGAGCGGGCTTTTCTGCTGGATACGGGGTCGCGGCGGGGGAATCTCGCGCCGGCGGTGAAGCTGGTGATGCACCGGTGGCTCTCCCGGAATCATCGGGAGCGGATGGGCCTTGTGGTCGGGCATACCCATTCTCATGGCGACCATGTCGCCGGGGATGCTGAGCTGCAGGCGCTTGGTGATCCCGATATTCCAATTACCTACGTGGCGCCGACGGTCGATGCGACGAAGAAGTTCTTCGGCATCGCAAACTGGCCCGAAGACATTGGCGCGGTCGATCTGGGCAATCGTGTGCTGGACGTTCTGGCCATCCCCGGCCACGACGTCGTGTCGATCGCCGTCTATGACCGGCAGACCGCCATTCTGTTTACCGGCGACAGCGTCTATCCGGGGCGGCTGTATATCCGCGACTTCGCCGCGTTTGAAAAGAGCAATCAGCGGATGTTGCGCTTCACCGAGGGCAAGCCGGTGGCCCATCTGTTGGGCAATCACATCGAGCAGCAGCGCACGCCCTACATGGACTATCCGGTGGGAACCGAATATCAGCCCGACGAGCATGAGTGGGCGCTGCCGCGCGGCACGCTGTTCGAAATCCAGGCGGGGCTGGCGGCCATGCACGGCCAGCCACAGCGTGTGGCTTTTCGGGACTTCACTTTGTGGCCGAAGGAGCCCTGAACAGCTACGGCTGTAAGAGCGCGATGGCGGCTGAGGTCATGGCGGTCACGCCGGCGCGCAAGGTGGGTTCCGGCAGCGGCTCGAAATGACTGGTGTGCAAGCCCGGTAGCTGCTTGCCCTCGGCCTGCGCGCTGGCGAACTTGACGGGATCCATTGCGCCCAACAAGAACAAGACTGTCGGAATGTCGTGACGCTCGAGCCCGAAGGCGCCGAAATCCTCGCTGACCATGAGTGGATCGTCATCGGAGACATTCCCTGCGCCGAGGGCCTGGACCAGAGCCGACTTCACGCGGGCCGTGAGCTTCGGATCGTTGTAGGTCACCGGTGTTGACTCCGCCTCCACGATGGTGATGATCGGGGCCAGGTTGTCTGGCACGCCGGCTGACAGCGCGACACCTTGCGCGATGCGGCGGATCCCATCCACGGTGATCTGGCGCGCCCGGTCGCTGAAGAAGCGGGTCGTCAATTCCAGCTTCACTTCGTTGGGAATGATGTTGCGTTTGGTGCCGCCACGAATGCTTCCCACCGTGACGACCACCGGGTCGAGAGGGCTCTGCTGCCGGCTGACAATGGTCTGTAGCTGGACGATGAACTCACCGGCCATGACGATGGGATCCTTGCCGTCCTGTGGACGCGCGCCATGCCCGCCGATGCCGCGCAATACAACATCGATCGATGTTCCGCCGGCCATTGTGGGTCCGCTGGTGATCCCGACCGTACCGGCCGCGTGCAAGTTGGTATCGTGCAGGGCGATTGCAACGTCCGGCTTGCCGAAGCGCTCATAGAGGTGATCGTCCAGCATGGCTTTGGCGCCGTCGACGGTTTCCTCGGACGGCTGGGCAACAAGCATCAATGTACCGTGCCACGCCGACTTGTTGGCGGCCAACGCGCGAGCGGTACCAATCAGTGTTGAGATGTGAATGTCATGGCCGCATGCGTGCATGACACCAACTTCCTGCCCGGCCTGATTCGTGCCTCTGGCGTGACTGGCATACGGTAGGCCGGTCTCCTCGGTGACCGGCAATGCGTCCATGTCAGCCCGGATCAAAAGCTTTGGGCCCGCGCCGTTCTGCAGCAGGGCAACGACTCCGAACGCCTGGCTGCCGTCGGGATACTTCCCGACGTGCTCAGTTACGGTGTATCCAGCCTTGCGGAGCTCTGCCGCGACGAGGGCAGCGGTGTGCTCCTCATGGTGCGAAAGCTCCGGGTGCGTGTGCAGACCTTTGTAAGTGGATACCAGGTTGGGTAACTGAGTGCTCATCCACGGACCCAGGTCTATGGTCCCGGCAGCGCTTGCCTGCACCGCCAGCGTGCTTCCAAGGGTGAGTGCCGCCGCAACGGACAGCACCGATCGAGGCCGAAACCGCAAACTTTGAGTAGGTTGCTTCATATACCAAGTGTGGCACGAATGCGACGAAGACTCCTAACCGGCTCGCATCTTGCTACGATGACGCGCAGTGACGGCAGGTTGAGCGGAGGGGGGGATTATGGTTCGTCTGTCGGCTGGAATTTATGCGATTGGACTCGCGATAGGATGTCTCGGACTTTCGTCTTGTGGCTCGGATACGGACACAGCGACGGTCGGAACCACGACGGATCGAGGGTCGCTCCTCTACAACCCGCCGTTCAGGATCGCATCACTGAATGCGGCTGACTTCGGGAGTGAGCTCGGGGCAACGGCGGCCGGCCAGGGCTTGCTGGCCATAGCGGGTGCACCCGCTTGCGGCGTCGATTTCTATCACATCGAGTACAACACCGTGGGAGGCGCCGGCGAGAAGACGACGGCCTCAGGCGCGCTCATGGTTCCCACGGGCGCGGCGCCGGCCTGCTCAGGTCCCCGGCCCATCGTCCTGTATGCGCATGGCACGCAAACTGACAAGACTGCGAATCTCGCGGATGTCACCAATCCCAGCAACTCGGAAGGCGCGCTGATTGCCGCGATGTTCGCCGCGCACGGGTTCATTGTCGTGGCACCGAACTATGCGGGGTATGACACCTCGTCGCTGCCGTATCACCCTTTTCTCAACGGCGATCAACAGTCGAAGGACATGATTGACGCCCTGACGGCTGCCCGCACTGCGCTGCCGCATACGTTCGCGTCAGCCACATCCGATAGTGGGAAGTTGTTCATCACGGGCTACTCGCAAGGTGGCTACGTGGCGATGGCAACTCACAAGGCGCTCCAGGCGGCGGGTGTGGCGGTGACTGCGTCGGCTCCAATGTCAGGCCCCTATGCGCTGGAGGCGTTTGGCGATGCCATTTTCTTCGGCAGCGTGGATATCGGATCCACGGTTTTTGGTGACCTGGTGGCGAACAGCTATCAGAAATCGTATGGCAATCTCTACACTTCGGTGGGCCAGATCTTCGAGGCGAACTACGCTGGCGCCGAAGGGCTCTTACCGAGCGCGACGCCGATCAGTACGTTGTTCACCACCGGCAAGCTGCCGCAGACTGCCCTGTTCAGCAGCACTACTCCCGCGACCGGGAATGCCACTCTCGACAATGCGCTGAAGGTGCCAGCCAACCCCGTGTTTGCGCTGGGCTTTGGTCCGTCGAACCTGATTACCAATGATTATCGGCTCAGCTACGCGCTCGACGCCCTGGCGAACCCGGATGGCGCCGTGCCGACGCCTCAGGCGGGCGTGCCGACGGCGGCCACGACCCAACACCCGCTGCGGGCGGATCTGAAGCTGAACGATCTGCGCAACTGGATTCCAACCAAACCGATGTTGTTATGCGGAGGTGCTCAGGATCCGACGGTGTTCTTCAGCGTCAATACCGGCACCATGCAGGCGTTCTGGAGCGGCTTGCCGGCTGGCCTGGTGACAGTGCTGGACGTCCACGGCACCGTCAATCCGGCGAGCCCCTTTGCGGCGGTCCAGGTCGGGTTCCAGCAGACCCTGGCGCAACTGCTCGCGAACGGCGGACAGGCGGCGGTAGTCCAGAACTATCACACCACGGTCGCGCCGTTTTGTGCTGCTGCAGCGCGCGGCTTCTTCAGTCAGTTTTAAGGCCAGGGGGAGCCAATCATGATTGCACGCATCGTAACGGTTGCTTTCGGTCTGCTGGCTGCTGTAGCTGCGGTAGGCGCGCGCGCGGCTGATGACGTCACGTCCAACTCTTTGCGCATTGGGTACTACTACGTCACGTACGACACGAACGCTGATGACATCAGAGGGCCGTACACGCCGGCAGGTGTGAACCTGGAGCTCAAGGACGTGTTCACGCCTTACTTTGCCTATGTTCGCAGGCTGAACCCGCATTTCAGTGTGGAGTTGGCCATGGGTGCGCCGCCACTGACCAAGACGGTGGGCAAGGGGCCGGCGTCCCTCGGATCGGTGCCCTACAACGGTCAGACCATCGTGACTGCCCGATGGCTGGCGCCCACTGTGTTGCTGACCTACAGCTTCTTCGAGGAGTCAGCCCGATTGCGGCCGTATATCGGTGCTGGAATCAACTACACGCGATTCTATTCACGGCAGTCGACGGCTGCAGGCGACGCCGCCACGGGAGGCCCGACCCGCATCGATCTTCCGGTGTCGGTTGGTCCGGCTGTGACCATGGGTCTGAGCTATCGGCTGACGCAGCATTTCAGCGTCTATGCCTCGGTGTCAGCGTCAGAAGTGAATACGGATTTGAAGGCCAACACGGCGGGTGTGATTCGGACGAGCCACATTGCCTTCGGACCGCGTGCGGCGGTGTTGTCAGCGGGATATAATTTCTAAGCGATAGCGCGCGTCAGGAACCACGCCAGCCCTGCGGCCAGCAGGGTGGCGCTTGCGACGGCGGCTGACGGCTCGGCCTGACGCCGCAACCCAGGCGCCCATCGGGCGACGGTCGTGATTGCTACTGCGGCGGCGGTCACGACCAATAGCTGCCCGACCTCTACCCCGATGTTGAATCCCAACAACGTCTGAGCCAACAGCGAGCGCGGCAAATGCAAGTCCTGCAACGCGCTCGCAAAGCCCAGTCCGTGCACCAGCCCGAATCCCATTGCCATGGTGAAGCGTGCCGGTATTGAGAACTCCGTTCTGCGCGCACTGCCAAGCCAGACCGTCCCACCTGCCACGACTGCCAGCGCGATGATCAGTGCGGCGGGCATTCCGGGCCGCAACTCGGCGGGAATGAGCAACAATGTGCCCGTGATCGCGATTGCCAAGGGGCCCGCGATGCGTCCCTCGCGCCCACCGCGAATCAGGTTCTGAGCGGCGGCGAGTGCAATGGTGAGCCCGATCAAACACTCCACCGCAGTCCGGTCGGCCTGCACGATGCCTGATACTGCAAGGCTCAGGGTGAGTGAATGACCGAGTGTGAAGCCCGTGACGATCGCCAACACCTGGCGGAGCGTGCGCGCGCTGATCAGCAACGCCAGCAGGAACGCCAGGTGATCCGCTCCTGTGACGATGTGCTCGATGCCCATTCTGACGAACTGGCCGAAGTGAGTGTCGTTGCCATTCGAGGGATGCAGATCGAGTTGTGCTACGGGCATTGCAGCCGTCAGGATTGCCTCGCGGCGAGCTTGGCCAGCCTCCACGTAGAGGAAATGATGATGCGACGGGGCGACTGCGAAAAACGTGTCGAGCTTCAGGGTGAGACGATTACCGGCTCCGCAACGTAATCGCACATCGATGCGCACATAACCCGGCTCCGACTCCAGTACGGTGGGTGATTGGCGCGAAACGCAGGCCGTTTCGTCGATGGAGGCCGCAACACTCCTTTGGACGTGAGCTGCAAGGATTTGAGCAAGTGAGGCATAGCTGTCATCCGGTAACGTGAGGCGCGTAACCTCTCGGGTGCGCGCCGTTACAATTCCGTGCAGCTCTCCGTTGTCGAGTGTCCAATGCGAGGTAGATTCGCTGCGCTCATGTGGGTGTGCAATGCTGAACGCACAAAGCAACATCGCCGCACAACAGATCCGCAACAGCTTCACGGGCGCTGCAAATCGACGAATATGGGCGATGACCAGGCGCGCTCTTCGATAGCCTCCAGGCAATTGTCGGTTGGCGCTGTCTTGGCCGGGTCACCCGAGCAAAGGTTGACCTGTGTGCAGCGCCCTGCGGAATCGAACTTGCAACGCAGCTGCCCGCCATTGATCGCCGGTGACGGCTCTTGAATCGCGCGCACATAGTACAGCGCGTCACGCCCGGTTTTGACGAACTCCGGGTCCGAAAACCGGACAGAGCACCCAGCCTCGTTGGGCGCACACTTGAGCGTCTTCCACGGATCCTCGATGAGCGGACCCACAGGCTCTTTGGGATTGTGTTGGGGATGGATGCGCACGACTTCGATGCGCGTGATCTGCCTGCGGCGGTTGGAGGGATTGAAGCACTCGTTGTGGCACAGAGTCTCGAGCTTCTTCGCACCCAGCAGCCGTCGCTGAAAGTCAGGGCAGCCGGGGTTCTGGATGAAGGCGCCCACGGCTTTGACTTCGAATTCAGGGTTGCGCTTCATGCGAACAGCCGATCCCATCGGCTGGGCAGCGCCCGGCGCGTTTACGAGGTTCATCCACAGGAGCATTCGCTCGCCGCTCGTGGCGTACACGTTGCGGGTTTTTAGCGCGTCCCAGATAGCACCACGCGAGCGGCCGGACGCATGGACGGCAACCAGACCTCCGGTGATGGACATGCTGTTGGTTCGCTCGACGTCCCACGTTGCCCAGGATGACGAATACAGGTCAGGCGTGACCGGTCGGCTCTCAGCAGTGCGCTCAGCCGGCGGCGGCAGGAACATTCGCTTCGCGTCCGGATTATTGAGCCGCAGCAGCAGAATGGAATTCCAACGCGCGACTTCCTTGTAGCCCTCGCCGGGCATGGCATTGTGGTTGTCGGTGGAGCCGATCAAGCCAAACCGGAAGCGCAACGGATCCTCGCCATCGCGGTCCTGGCCGAGGGCCAGAATGTATTGAACCGACCCCAGTGGATTGTGGTGCCAGGTCGGCAGGAAGCAGTCACGGCATTCGCCCGCGTCGAGCCACTCCTCGGTCCGCGCACCCGGTACGGCCAGGAAGCCGGCGGCCGCGAATCCAACTGGTGCATCCAGCTCTCGCTGGCGTGCTTCGCGCTCGCGTCGTGCGCACTCCTGTGTCGGAAGATGGGCGGCATCGCAGCGGATACGGATGAGATGACCTGCTTGCCAACACATGGGCAGGTAGTTCTTGGTTGGTTCGGGGCATTGCTTGTGTCCGTCCGGACCGACGAGATATTCCCTCCAGGGGCGATACTCTTCGGAATTGCCGTGCCCGGAGTACACCTCAACGAGCGACTGACGCGGGTCATTCGCGATACCGGGTGTCAGCTCGTGCGCCCAATCGGCGCTCGGTGGGTTGGACAGGCCCCAGGCCGTTCCATGGGGAATCACCAGCGAGTCATATCCCCACTGATCGAGCTTGCGTGACAGGTCCTGAGGCGTGAGGGCTACTTCGAAGCAGTCGTCAGGTAGTAACTTCGAGTCGACGCCGGGCGCACACACCGGTGTCTTCGACAATTCCTGCATCATGGCCACGTACGAGCCGACTCGCGGCTCATGCATGGTTTTGAGCACGGTCAGGTCGGGATCGAAGTAGGGAGGCATGGGCGAGATGGCCCGGCGGGGCAGATGGGCCTCGTCCTGATCGCGGAAGATCACATTCCGGTGGCCGTAGTGATTTTCCGCGGTGGTTCCCGCCTGCGTCCATTCGAACCCGGTGAACGTGATCAGATCCCCGTCTTCGTTGTTACGACTGCCGACGGCGGAGCACTGACGCAAGGTTTGTTTAGATTCGTGCCACTGCCGGGGTGTCAATGTTTCGGCGTGGTCGGTCAACGCGAAGAAATCGAGTGAGGAGCAATAGCGGGCGAAATCACAGGCTTCGGCAGGTGGATGGGCTCCAGTTCCACCAAACACGGGGAGCGAGAAGACGAATGCATCCCAGGACACCGTACTGTGAACGTGCAGATCGCCAAACAGAATCTGCTCATTGGCTTGGGCTGCCGCGGCTGACAGCAGCAACACCAAGGCGAGTGCGATTTTTTTATTCATGTGAGGGCACCGGGGTTTCGCGGCGGGCAAAGAATTCAACGCGGGCGGATTTGCGCAGTGAGGTCAACAGGCTTTCCAAGGCCTGTTCCTGGCGCTCGCGCAGCGCATCGGCCACGACGAGGTCGCGCACGCTGTGCAGGCTTGGAATTCGGGGCGACGACACCTGATTCAGCCGGAGGAACACGACCCCGTTGCCCAGTGCGACAACCGACGTGGTGCCACCCGGACTCTGCTTGCTCAGCTGCTCGACCAACTCCGGCCCGTAGTAGTTGGCCAGTGTTCGCGGAGTAACGGCTTGGACAGGCGCGGTGAACGGTAAGGGGTCGGCGGTGGCCAGCACCCGATCGACGGGAATATTGGCCAGTAACTGCGCTCGCGCGGCCTCGGCGCGGGCGTGGGACTCGAAATAAAACGGAGTCACATCGAGCTGAGCCGACGTGGCATACGCCTCGGCGTGTGTCTTGAAATACTCCTGCAACTCGCGATCCGCGATTGGCTCTGCCGCGGCTTCGGAGTTGACTCGCGTTATGGCGCTCCTCACCAACGCGGCGCGCACTTCAGGGTTTGTTTCCGCGGCGCCAGTGTCGAGCGCATGCTGAACGAGCAACTCCTCGTCGACCATTCGGGACAGCACATCCCGCCGCGCCGCTGATTCGGAACGCTTATCGCGCGCGTCCATTCCAGCGACTGTACGGTTCACACTGTCGACGTCGATCGATCGACCGTTGACGCGGGCAGCAATACCGGGAGCAACGAGCGCGGGCACACGCAAGTCATGAAGAATCTGAAACCCAGAGAACAGACACCCGATAATGACCGCCGTTACGACACACGCCCGTCTGAAGCGGTCGGTCACGGCTTCAGCGCCGATAGTTCGGCTCTTGCTCATCCAGGATTTCCTTTACGGCATTGAGGTGGTCGGTGGCAAAGCCGGTATATTCGAGCCATTGGCGCTTTGTCAGCTCCGCGGCGGAGTCGGACATGAAGCGCAGTGGTTTTCCCGAGGCGTAGCAGGTGAGCAGCAACTCGGCGGCGCGCTCGAAGTAGTACAACTCGTCGAACGCTTCTGCCACCGTGGCCCCGACCACCATTACGCCGTGATTGGCCATCAGCAGTACGCTCTTGCCCTCTACCAAGAGTCGCGCCTGCCGTTCGCCCTCGTCACTCGACAACGCCATGCCGGAGAAATGGGGGTCAAGGGCTACCCGTCCGAAAAATCGGGCTGCGTTGATGTCGATCGGGTACAGGGTGCTGTCCTGAAGGCATGCAAGCGCGGTGGCGTACCTGGAATGCAGGTGCATGATGCAGCGGGCATGGGGGACATTCGCATGCAGGCCGGCGTGCAGATACCAGGCAGTCGGGTCCGGTGCGTTCGGCTGATCGAGGGTTGTTGGATCCCGCGCATTCAACAGCAGCAGCTCGCTGGCTTTGATTTGGGAGAAGTGACGGCGGCAAGGGTTGACCAGGAACTGGCTGCCGTCGGGAGAGACTGCCACACTGAAATGATTGGCCACCGACTCGGCCATGCCGAGGCGCGAGAACCAGCGGAAAGCTGCGGCCAGATCGATGCGCTCGGTTTCGTAGTTGGATGGTGACATGCCGGCCTCGTCGTTTGGGGTTGGGCGTTGGTTACCGTTGGGCAGTGCGCCATTGCGGGTGAATCCAGACCGGGGCGTTGGATCGCTCCAAGGGTGCCTTGCCGCGAATCAAATCACTCGCTTTTTCCGCGATCATTATCGTTGGCGCGTTGGTGTTGCCACTGACGATTGCGGGCATGATGGACGCATCCACCACGCGCAGGCCTTCGATTCCTCGCACGCGGCACTGCTCGTCGACGACGCAGTCGGCTCCGACACCCATACGACAGGTGCCGACCGGGTGATAGCAGGTCTCGACGCCCTTTCGAACGAAGGCATCGATATCGGCGTCCGACTGGATGTTCGGTCCTGGGGAGATCTCGTCTCCACGGAAGGGCGCCAGCGCCGGCTGTGCGAGTATTTCGCGTGTCAGCCGGACTGATGTGCGCAGATCTTCCCGATCCTGGGGATCCTGCAGATAATTGAACAGAATGGACGGGGGCGCGGTGGGATCGGCGGAATGCAACTTCACGCAGCCCAGGCTTCGCGGGCGCATCAGATCGATATGCACCTGGTAGGAGTGCGAGCCCACGTCACTCACCGTGCCCGGCTGGATGGCCAGTGGCATGAAAGTCAGTTGCAGGTCGGGGAAGTCGATTCCGGGGCGGCTGCGGATGAAGCCACCCGCCTCGAAATGATTGGAGGCGGCCAGTCCATCGTGTTTGATGAACCATCGCAATCCGGTTAGCAGCTTGCCGGTGCCCCGGTTGATTCCGTACAACGAGACCGGTTCGAGGCATCGATGCTGTACGACGATGTCGGGGTGATCGTTGAGATGAGCCCCCACACCGGGGAGATCATGGACGGGACCGATGCCTGCCGCCCGCAGATCATCCGCCGCGCCAATTCCCGACAAGAGCAGAATCTGTGGGGAGTTGATTGCTCCGCCGGAGATAATGACTTCCGCTTCGGCCCACGCTTGCGTGGGCCGACCTCCCACGCTGTAGGAGACTCCAACAGCGCGGCCTTTGTCGAGCAGGATCCGATGGACCAGTGCCCCAGTTTGCGTCGTGAGTCCGGGCCGGCTCAGCGCCGGCCGCAGATACGCGCGCGCGGCGCTCCAACGACGACCGTTGCGTGTAGTGCGGTCAATCCGGCCAAAACCTTCCTGTTGCTGGCCATTCACATCCCGGGTCAGCGGATAACCTGCCTGCGCAGCCGCGCGTACAAACGCGGCCGCAAGGGGAGTCGCCTCGATGTTGGGCGCGAACACTGAAAGGGGGCCGTCCGCGCCGTGATACTCGTCACCTCCATGCAGATGTCCTTCGGCGCGTTTGAAGTAGGGTAGTACTTCTGCATAGCTCCATCCGGTCGCGCCCGCTTGCTCCCAACCGTCATAGTCGCGGGCGTGCCCGCGAATGTAGACCATGCCGTTGATGGAAGAAGACCCGCCCAGGACCTTCCCGCGCGGGTGAGTGAGTTGGCGGCCATTGAGAAAGGGTTCGGGCTCGGAGGTGTAGTTCCAGTTGAACCGGTCGGAAGACAACAAGCTGCCGACCGCCGCGGGCATGTCGATCTGCCAGCTCTCATCGGGCCGACCGGCTTCCAGCAACAGAACTCGCACACCCGGCGTTTCCGTAAGGCGAGCCGCCAGGACGCATCCGGCGGACCCGGCGCCTACGATGATGTAGTCGTATCGCTTGTCAGGATCGGATCGCGTCATGGCAGAGCCGGTGAAAATGGCGCACCAGGTGCTCGCTACGATTGTTCAGCTCATCGCCTATCAGGTAGCGGCCTTTCTCGAAGCCCATCGAGCGCAGGCCCTTCTGGTTGGAGATGTTCAAGCGGATGTCCTCGGGACCCAGCTCTTCGTTCATCCAGCGAATGCACGCCCGGGTGACATCTGGAACGGATCGGCCTTCAACTCCGTAATACCCGAAGCGTAACGAGGAGGTCTCGGGTCCCGTCGGATTCATGATGAAGGTGCCGACGACATCAGAGTAGGGAAATGCGTAGATGGTGGCGTTGGGCCACAGCCCGATGTTGAAGAACCAGTCGGTTTGCCAGCGGGCGTCGCGTAGCGGCAGCCCGTACGCGTGAGTTACATCTCTGCGTGGCGGTCCGACGTAGGTCCAGTATTTGTCGTGAGCCTCGAGCCGGTAGCCGTCGAAGTCGATGAGCTTCACCAACTGTTTGTGTACGGGACCGGAATAATCGAAGTGATACCCCTCGATGGAATTCTCCTGGATCACTTTCCAGTTGGCGGGCACGGGGACATCCACCTGCTCGATCAGGGTCAGCCGATCAAGGTCCGGGAGGTATTGGCGCATCTGCGCTTGTGCTCCGGGGGCCATCTCGGCCACTGACTGCGCGTTGGGATCCAGGTTCACAAACACAAACGAGGCAAAGACCTCCACTCGGACCGGCTTGAGTCCGTGACGGCTCTTGTCAAAGTCCTTGAGGCACTCGGTTCGCGGTGCGCCGCGAAGACGGCCGTCGAGTGCGTAGGTCCATGCATGATATGCGCAAGTAATGGCCGGAGTGTGTCCGCGCGGCGCGTCGATCAGGCGATTGCCGCGATGTTGACACGCGTTGTGGAATGCCCGGATCTCACCCTCTTTGGTCTTCGTCACAATGACGCTTTGCTCGAAGATGTCGTGTGTGACGAAGTCACCGGGTGTTCGCAACTCGTTGACATGCCCAACCAGGTGCCAGCTGCGGAAGAAAATGCGCAGTCGCTCCTGTTGGAAAATCGACTCGTCGTAGAAGAACCGCGCTGGCAGAGACCAACCCGCGGCCTGCTCGGCCTCGCTCCACTCGACGGACATGGGAACCTCGTGACCAATGCTCTGTGGCTGCGAGATTAGGGCGGGCGACCGTGGCCTATCTGTAAAATAACGACATCCGGATGTCGATTTTGTACTAGCGACCGGCAGGCCCGGTGCGGTGTCATGGGGTGGTGCGCAAGCTCGCTGTGCTGTTGCTGCCCGAGTTCTCCCAGTTCGGCCTCACCGCCGTGACCGAGCCGCTGTTCATTGCGAACTGGCTCGCCCAGACGGGCGTGTTCGAGTGGCGGGTGATCTCGGTCGAGGGCGACCCCGTGCGGGCCAGCAATGGCTCGGTGGTGCCGGTCGACGGTGATCTGACGCTGGCGGCGGATTGCGCCGCGGTGTTCGTGTTGGCGAGTTTCGAGCCGGCGCGGACCGCCCGCAACCGGACCGTGGTTCGCTGGCTGAAGCGTCTGAGTCGTCGGGGCATCGAGTTGATTGGAATCGAGAACGGCAGCCTGGCGCTGGCCGAAGCGGGCCTTCTCGATGAGCACGCAGCGGCGGTGCACTGGGACAACCTGGCGGGGTTCCAGGAAATGTTTCCCCGCATCCGCATTGCTCCCGGCCCGTATTCATTTTCGAAGAACCGGGTCACCTGTGCCGGGGCGGCTGCCATCCTGGAGATGATGGTCGTGTGGATTGAGCGGCATGTGGATGTCGAGACTTCGACCGAGGTCGCCCGGCATCTGTTGTTGAGCAGCCGGCGCAGTACTCCCGCGGACAGTGGGGACGAACTGATTGTGCGTGCCCGAGCCCTGATGCGCGTACATGTCGACGATCCCCTGACATGCGAGACGCTGGCCGAGCGGTTGAAAATCTCGTTGCGTCAGCTCGAGCGACGTTGCAAACAGGTGTTACGCCACACACTGCACACGGAGTACATGCTGGTGCGCGTCGAAAAGGCGCACCAATACCTTCAACAGACCGACCTCAGTGTGACGGAGGTGGCGGCGTTGACGGGATTCAGCTCGGTTGAATACTTTTCGAAAGTCTATCGACGGGTGTTTGGAGTACTGCCTAGCACAGATCGGCGGCAGTCGACGGACGCGCCTGTTTTTCGCGCGCGTCGGCAATCCCCTTCGAAATAGCCCACACCACCAGGCCGCCGAGCGCCAGCGCGCAGCCCACCCAGCCCGTCGAAGTCCAGCCGAAGCCGGCTGCGATGGCCATGCCGCCGAGCCAGGGGCCCAGGGCGTTGGCCATGTTGAAGGCTGAGTGATTGAGCGCAGCCGCGAGGCTTTGCGCCTCCCCTGCGACATCCATCAGGCGCGTCTGCAGCACGGTCCCGAGCGCTCCACCCAACCCGATGGCAATCACATCCAGTGTCACAGCCCACAAGCTGTGCGCCGCGATCGTGAAGAGCGCCAGCACCACCGCCGACCATACGAGGAGGTATCCCGCGGTCGCCATCAGGTTGCGGTCCGCAAACTTCGGGATCAACAGGTTGCCGGCTGTCATACCGACACCGAATGCCGCCAGTACCAGCGGTACCGCGGCGGGCGATACGTGGGTCACATCAATGAGAGTGGAGCCCAGGTAGGTGTAAACGGCGAACAGCCCACCGAAGCCGACTGCACCAATCCCGAGCGTCAACCAAACCTGAAGGCTGCGCAACGCACCCAATTCGCGCAACGGGCTGGCGGTGGCAGCAGGCCGATCGACCGGGGCAAAGATTGCGACCATGACAGCGCATGCAAGTGCCAACACCATCACGAGCGCGAATCCCCATCGCCAGCCGACCGCCTGGCCCAGCCAGTTGGCCAGTGGAACTCCGACGATGGTGGCGACTGTCAGGCCCAGGAGCACTCGTCCGACGGCCTGAGTGCGGCGTTCCGGCGGAACCAGCGATGCGGCGACGAGCGCGGCAATACCAAAGTAGGCGCCATGCGGCAGGCCGCTCAGGAAGCGGAAGGCCAACATCCATTCGTAGCTGGGCGCCAGCGCGGAAAGCCCGTTTGCCAGCGCGAACAGGCCCATCAATCCGATCAACAGCGTGCGTCGCGCCAAGCGCGCGGACAGGACAGCAATGATGGGCGCCCCGACGACAACACCTAAAGCGTAGGCGCTGATCACATGTCCGGCCGTGGGCTCGTCAATTCGCAAGTCGTGCGCGAAGTAGCGCAGGAGACTCATTGTCGCGAACTCTGTCGTACCGATCGCAAAACCGCCGATGCTCAATGCGAAATGCACCAGAGCGGGGTGAGAAGTCCGCGTGATAGTCGAGATCCTCGTAAAACGGTGATCTTACGGGGAGCGCGAGTCCGACTGAATCTCTCGGATTAGTGAGAAGCAATACCGCCTAAGAAAACATCGTTCGGCTACGATCGCGGCCAACCCATTGATTCTCGGAAGCCAAGCGAATGCCGAGCCTTACTGAAGAGCAGGCCAAGGCCTACATCACCAAGCTGCTCACGGCCATGAGCAAGGCCGGTGGCTCGGATCTGTTCGTGTCCAAGGATTTCCCGCCCGCCATGAAAATGCAGGGCGCCATGCAGCCGCTGACCAACCAGAAGCTGAGCGGCGAAGTCACGCGGGATCTGGCCAACTCCCTCATGAATGAGAAGCAGCGGGAGGATTTCGCGCGCGAGCTGGAATGCAACTTCGCGATCTCGCTGCCGGGCGTGGCCCGTTTTCGGGTCAATGTGTTCGTGCAGCAGCAGAACGTGGGCATGGTGATCCGCACCATTGCCAATGAGATTCCGGACTTTGCCAAGCTCGGATTGCCGGAGACCCTCAGGGACATCGTGATGACCAAGCGGGGCCTGGTCCTCGTGGTGGGCGCCACGGGCTCGGGCAAGTCAACTTCGCTCGCCGCCATGATCGACCATCGGAATCGCAGCTCGGCCGGGCACATTGTCACGGTGGAGGATCCGGTCGAGTTCGTGCATCAGTCGCATCAGTCGCTCATCACGCACCGCGAGGTTGGGATCGACACGCACTCCTGGCACAACGCGCTGAAGAACACCCTGCGCCAGGCGCCGGATGTGATTCTGATCGGCGAAATCCGCGACACCGAAACCATGGAGCACGCGATCGCCTTCGCGGAGACCGGCCACCTGTGCCTGGGAACGCTGCATTCCAACAGCGCCAACCAGACCATCGACCGCATCATCAACTTCTTCTCCGAGGAGCGCCGCAAGCAGCTCCTCATGGATCTGTCGAGCAATTTGCGCGCAATCATTTCGCAGCGCCTGGTACGCACCGCCGATGGCAAGGGCCGCAAGGCGGCCATTGAGATCCTGATCAACACCCCGATTGTGGCCGACAAGCTGTTGAAGGGTGAGTTCCACGAGATCAAGGCCATCATGTCCAAGTCGCGCGAGCTGGGCATGAAGACTTTCGACTGGTCGCTGTTCGAGCTCTATAACGAGGGCACGATTTCGTACGACGAGGCGATCCGTAACGCCGACTCCGCCAATGAGCTGCGGTTGAACATCAAGCTCAATGGGACACGGCAGCCGACGAATGAGCTTTCGATGGAGCAGCCGTCTCTGCAGTCAGCGGCTGGGTGACACGCGGCGCGGGCGGCCTTTGGGCCGCGCCTACAACGCCCCGCGGTAAGTAATTCCCAGCAACCACTGCCGTAGCGGGGCCGCGGCGTTGAGCTGCCCGCGGTATCCCACATCCACATCCAACCCCGGACGCGCGGTATAGATCACGCCCGCCAGTGCGACTGCCGGCGGCGTAGCCTGGTGTGAGTCCGGGTTCGAGTGGAGCGGCGCCATAGAAGCGCCATTTGAAATCGAGATTGGTATCGCCCAGTCCCTTCTCGTGCTGACCGCCGGGCAGATGGACGAGGGTCCAGGATGGCTGGACGATCAGGTCGAATGTCGATGAGGTGCCGACGGAGAGCTGGGGCTGAAACAGGAAGACGGAAGTGCCGTCCTGCCGGCTCCAGGCATATCCGAGCTCCAGCTCCGCGTTTCCCAGGCCTTGGGTGCCGGTGTCTTCGCTGAGCATCGGATGGCCCGCATAGGCGGTTGTTGTTGCCAGGGCGAGCGCCGCCAGCGTTGTTCCGCCCCACGAACGAGTCTTTTGCACCACGCCCGCTCGAAATAATTCTCAAGCGTAGCCGGCCAATAATACGGTCAGATGACGGTGCGCGTGCGCCGCGCTGCGCGCTCCTGTTGCACTCTCTGGCATGATCGCGCCTCATGGGAGTGAGGATCATTTTCGGCGCATTCAACCGGTCGGCTGTCCGGACAGCGGTGTTGTTCGCCGCGGCTGCACTCGGTCTGGTCGCTGGCGAGCAGGGTGTGTGCGCAACCACGCTGGTCGCTCCCGCAACCCAGCGGGTCGCTCCCGCGGCTCAGCCGATCCATGGCGCGGGCGCGACTTTTCCCGCCCCTGTGTATGCCGCATGGGCGAGCGCCTACCAGCAGGCGAGTGGGATCCAGGTTTCCTACGACGCAGTTGGTTCCGGCTCGGGAATCGAGCGCATTCGTCAGCACCAGGTGGACTTCGGCGCCTCTGATGCACCGTTGAGCGTGGATGAGCTGGAAAAGGCGCGGCTCGTACAGTTTCCCGTCGTCATTGGCGGCGTGGTGCCGGTCATCAATATCCGGGGAATCAAGCCTGGCGAGTTGAAATTGAGCGGCGCGCTGTTGGCCGACATCTATCTAGGCCGCATCCGCAAGTGGAATGCAGCTCCCATCGCAGCACTCAATCCCGAACTGAAGCTGCCGAACACGAACATCACCGTGGTTCACCGAAGCGACCCGTCCGGCAGCTCCCTGCTGTGGACCGACTACTTATCGCGCTCGAGCAGCGTGTGGCAGGCCGACGTCGGTGCATCACTCACGCCAAAGTGGCCCACCGGTATTGGGGGCGCGGGGAACGAGGGCGTTGCCTCGTATGTGCAGCGGACTCGGTTCGCGATCGGTTATGTCGAGTACGTCTATTCGCGCAAGCATCATCTGAGCGACGCCGCGCTTCGCAATCACAACGGCCAGTTCGTGCAGGCCGGGCGCGATTCGTTCCGTGCTGCCGCCGAAACGGCCGAGTGGGGCGCCGCAGCGCATTTCCAGCAGCTTCCCACTGACCTCCCGGGAAATCAGAGCTGGCCGATCACGGGCGCGAGCTTCATCCTGGTCGAGCAATCACCCGAACGGGGGCGGGACACGCTCGAGGTATTGCGGTTCTTTGATTGGGCCCTACATCGGGGGGAGGGCATTGCGCTGGAGCTGGATTACGTCCCGGTGCCGGCGACGGTGCGCGATCAGTTGCCGGCCCTCTGGAGGAGTACCTTACGCGACAGCACAGGACAGTCACTTTGGCCGCAGGATCGTTGAGTCGGACATGTCACAGCTAAATCCCGTCGACCTTTCCTATGGATCCGACAAGACCGGCCTGGTTTGGGGATACCTGTTCAAACCGGGGGAGGCGGCGCGCCAGATCGAATGCGACGCAGCGCTCCAATGGCTCGCATCGGCGCCGGCCGCCGAATCCCAGGAATTCATCTGGCTGCACCTGTCGCTGTCCAATGCGGCCGCCGAGCGCTGGATGCGCCAGTCGCTCCAACTGGCCGATGCGTTCTACGAGTCTCTCCACGAAGGCGTCGGCTCCACGCGCCTCGAAGTGGAGGACGATATGCTCGTCGCGGTCATGCACGATGTGCTGTTCAACCTCAGTTTCGACGCGGCGAACATCTCGACGGTGTCGGTGTGTATGGATCCGCGGTTGGTGGTCACAGCACGGTTACGGCCGCTGCGATCCGTCGATCGGCTGCGCGCGTCCCTCAAGGCCGGGCAGACGATTCGCTCATCCGCCGAGCTGTTGGCCCACCTGCTGCACGACCAGGCGGATGTGTTGGTCGACATCATTCGCCAGTCGACGGCGCGTGTCGATTCGGTCGAGGACAACCTGCTCGCCAATCGGATTGCAGTCAGCCGGACCGAGCTGAGCTCGTTGCGCCGGTCGCTGGTCCGCCTGCAAAGGTTGCTAGCGCCGGAACCCGCCGCCTTGTTCCGCCTGTTGAACCGGCCGCCCCCCTGGCTGAGTGAGGAGGATCTCGGTGACCTGAGGCAGGCCGCCGAGGAATTCTCCACAGCGGTGGTCGATGCGGGGGCGTTGACCGAACGCTTGAAACTTCTCCAGGAAGAACTGTCCGCGCTCGTCAATGAACACAGTAACCGCACGCTGTTCATCTTGACCGTGGTTACAGTGTTGGCGCTGCCGATCAACCTGGTCGCAGGACTTTTTGGCATGAACGTCGGCGGAGTTCCGCTCGCGCAGCATCGTCAGGGATTTACGGTGGTCGTTATCGTCCTGACGCTCGTTACGGGCATCCTTGCCTACATTCTTCTGTTGAGACGCCGTGAGTAACGGCGGCGGCGTCAGCTAACTTTCGATTTCAACTCGCGGCCGCGCTCCAACAACCGGATATCCTCTCCGGTCGTTTCGAACACCGTGACTGATGTGTGGTCGGGCAGAAAGCAGGCCACTCGTTCCGAGCGAGTAGCGCGCCCCGTCAGTACGTTCACGGGTACAAAGTGCGAGAAAATTACTGCGTCGTGGGGGCAAGCAAATACTGCGTCCAGCACGCCGGCTCGCCAGGTGGTGAGCGTCGTCTCGTAACCGTCCTGGAGTGTGGCGCCCAGGGTGATCAACTCCGGCCAGTCGGCAACCAACGACCGTCGTAACCATTCGTCGCGGGGTAGTGCGGACGTCGGTGGACCTGGCACCTCAGCGATGCGCGGCTCGATGACCGGCTCGATTCCCCAGATAGCACTGAGGGGCGCGGCCGTCTCGCGGCAGCGACGCAGCGGGCTCGTCAGAATTGGTAAGGTTGCGGGAAGGCGGGCGTGCAGTTCTTCGGCTACCTTGCGGGCCTGCTTTTGGCCCTCGGGACTGAGCTCGGGATCGGCCTCATTTGCCGGATTGGAAGCCACGCGGCCGTGGCGCACGACATACAGGGTTGGCATGCCTGAAGCATAGCTTTACGGGCCGCCATACGTTAAGACCGCAATTTTCCTTGGCGGTCCCGAAGGGATAAGCTTCAGAGCCTGAATGACCGTCTGGAGCTCTCGTGCAGGAAGACAGCTCGAATCTGATTACCATGCGCCCGGCGAATTCGCCGAACGCATTCGATCTGCGGCGCGTGGGCGCGCACCCTGATTATTGGTATGCCGTTGCCTGGTCCGATGAGCTGGCCCAGGGAAAAACGCTGGCCCGCCGCTTCGCGGGCGAGCCGATCGTCCTGTATCGGGGCAAGGCCGGGCGGGTGTTTGCACTCGAGGACCGATGTGCCCACAGGCAGGTTCCGTTGCACCTCGGCGTGGTCATTGGGGACGAGCTCAAGTGCCACTACCACGGGTGGGCGTACGACCAGACCGGCAAGTGCGTGGACGTGCCCTATCTGGGCAAGGAGCGCCTCCCGAATGGCGTGAAGAGCTATCCGGCGCGGGAAATTGACGGGCTGATTTTCGTCTTCCCGGGCGACCCTTCGCTGGCCGAAAGCCGCGTCCCCAAGACGCTCGGCCTGTCGCAGCGCAAGGACTACAAAACGCGGCGGCTCAACCGCGAAGTGGCCTGCCACTACACGTTCATGCACGAGAACCTGTTCGACATGAACCACCAGTTCATGCATCGCAAGAACATGGGCTCGATCAAGGCGCGTTGCATTGGCCGCAATCACGGTGACGACTGGGCTCAAGTCGAATACACGTTCAGCCGGACCGAAGGCAGGCCGTCAATGGGCGAGCAGGTGATCGTGGACCTGGTGCGCAAGCGCGGCGAGGCGAAGAAGGATTTCTCCGACCACATGCGCATCCGCACCGACTATCCGACGCAGAGCCTGCGGGTCTGGGTGGGGCGCGACATCAAAGAGTCGCAGGATCCGGTGTTGGAGGTGTGGCTGAACTACACACCGCTGGATGCCGAGCAGAGAACCAATCGGACGTACGGTTACCTGTCGGTGAAGAAACCGCCGATACCGGGACTCATCCACGTCGTGTGGCCGTTCGTCACCTGGTTCACCGAGCGGATCTTCGCCGAGGACAAGGAAATCGTTGAATACGAGCAGGCTGCCTACGATGCTCAGGGGACTGACTGGAACAACGAAGTGTTTCCGGCGATCCGGGATTTGCGCGGGGTGTTGGCCCGTTGCGGGAAGGCACCGCCCTGAGGTGATGCGGCGGGCCGTGGCCTGACGCGCGAGGCAGTCAGGCCACGGACTTCACACGGACCTATTTCCCGTCGGCGTACAACTTCACGAGTCGATACAGGAAATCGCGCGCTTCCAGCAGAGACTTGACACCGAGATGCTCGTTCAAGCCGTGGATGTTGCCCAGGTCGGGCCCGACAAACACCGGCTCGATTCCATAGGTGGGTATGCCGACCGCGTTGAGGAATTCGCCATCCGTCGCGCCCGGTTGCAGTATGGGCAGCACCGGCAGTCCCGGCCAGAATTGCGCCGCCAGCTTCTCAACCGGACCCAACACACGCGGAGTCAGGGGAGGCGGCGGCGAAGTCGGCCCGCGCGTCTCCAGGATCGAGACGGTCACCTCCGGGTCGGCGATCTGCTCGGTGAGCTTCTGACGCACCGTCTCGGGTGAAACTCCCGGAAAAATACGGCAGTTGATGTTGGCTCGCGCCCGTTGCGGCAGCGCGTTGGTGGCGTGACCTGCCTCCAGCATGGTTGCCACGCAGGTGGTGCGCAGCGTCGCATTCCAACTCGGATCCTTGGCTGACACCAGTGCGATCGACTTCGTGTCGGTCGGGTCTTTGACAAAGGCATTCATGGCGTCCGCGATGTCCTTCTCGCCCTTGGCCGCCTGGATTCTGGCCATTCCCGTGAAGTAGGCCCGGTTGCCATCGGTGAACTGCGGCGCAAACTCGTACGCCTCCACTTTCTTCAGCGCGCCGGCCAGGTGGTAGATGGCGTTGTCCTTGACGGGCCGCGAGCTGTGTCCGCCTTTGTTGGTCACTTCGAGTCGCAGGTTCTGCGGGAACTTCTCGCCGGCCTGCACTTGCAGGGCGACGCGGTTACCGTGTGCGTCCAGCTCGCCCATGGCGCCTTCATTGATGGCGAACTCCGAGTCGATGAGATCCTTCTGGTGTTCCGCCAGCCACTGCGCGCCGTTGAAGGTACCGCCGCCTTCCTCGCCGCAGGTGAGTGCGAGCTTCAGTGTACGGCGCGGCTTGTAGTTTTCATGGCGGAAGCGCACCAGCGTATCGACCCAGATCGCAGCTTGGGCCTTGTCGTCGAAGGCGCCGCGTGCGTAGAACATCCCGTCCTCTTCGACGAGTTTGAATGGATCACGGACCCAGTCCTCGCGCTTGGCTTCGACCACGTCGATGTGGGCCAGCAGCAGGATCGACTTGAGCTTCTGGTCCTTGCCCGGATAGATCGCAACCAGCCCGCCTTCTTTCGGGTGATCGGGAACCGAGAAAGGATGCAGGTCGTTTTCTGCGAAGCCCGCTGCTTTCAGGCGCGCGGCCATGCGTTCGGCGGCCAGAGTGCAGCTGCCGGAGGAGAGTGCCGTGTTCGTTTCAACGAGCTCTTTATAGAGCTCGCGGAATTGCGGTTCGGTCGCGGCTGAACCGACGTCTGGTGGCGCAGCGACGGCCACTGTGGCCAAAGCGCCTGCGCAGAGCAGAAGTTTCGTGAAGAAAGCTCTAAGCATTGGGTGATCCGCAGGTTGGCAAAAAGGGGACACGAGCTTAGCGCAACGTTCCTGGCCGGCATGGCGGATTTGAGCGTTGCATGTGGTTCTACTCATCGGACACCGCAAGTAGAGGGCCGCATGCGCGCGAGGCGAACCAGGGTCCCGGTCAGTGCCGGAGTGCTCGCGCTGTGTTGTGGGCTGGTTCTTTTCGCGCACGCGGCGGCGGGTGCGGATATTGACAAAAACACCACTGGCCTGCCGACCTACCCCCATTTGCGGCGAGCGGTGATGGATGCGGTGTCGCGTAACACGCTCGGGCGTCAGTGCACCCACTTTGCCGCCGATTCGGGGGATCCGCTGGAGATGGTGCAGGATTGGTATCGCAAAGCTCTCCCCGGGGCCGTGGAGAGTGACGTCAACCAGGATTCGATCTACGGGAGCTATTTCAAGCTCACCGGCATCCGCCTGACCCGCGGCAGTGACTTTCTCACCATCTATCGCACCGCAAATGGCAGCTCAACGTCCATTGAGCTGTTCAAGTGTGGGGATCTTGAGGTCCGAGGCCGCGTTCCTTAAGGTACCTCAACGGCTTTGACCTGCCCCGCGTGGCGCTGTCTCCCAGGAAATATATTGACGATTGCACTGGCTTTGAAGAAAGGCGCTGTACTGCTGGCGTTTGGGATGATGTGTGTGACGGCTGCTTCTGCGGAGGTGGCCTTCCAGTTTCCAGAGGACGGGCCTGCGACGGGGCTGGCAGACTCCGCTGCTCTGCGCGCGACCGTCTACGGCACTCGTCCCCAGGATCTTGCTCCCGTACCCGAAACGGTGCCGTTGCAGGAGATCAATATCGCTCTACGGGGTACCCCACCCGTACCGAAGGTATTCTGGTTCAACCGGCGCCTGCGGGCATGGTTCGCTGAGCAGGACAAGCCCGCGCCGCTGGCCATCGTGATTTCCGGCACGGGGAGCGATGGCAACACCGCGAAGATCTCCATGCTGCGGGCCACGCTATACGGCGCTGGTTACCACGTGCTCAGCCTGCCTTCGCCGACCTTTCCAGGTTTTATTGTGGCCGCCTCGAGCACCGGTGTGGCTGGAGATCTGCGTCAGGATAGCCAGGACATGTACGCCGCTATCCAACAGATCATTGCCCACCTGCCGCGCCGGATCCGCATTACTGACATTGATATCCTGGGGTACAGCCTGGGAGCCGCGAATGCGGCGGTGGTGAAATCGATCGCGGACACCGAAGGGAAGTTGCAGATTCATCGCGCGGTCATGATCAATCCGCCGGTGAGCCTGTTCGCGTCCATGGACCGGCTCGACAAGTTGTTCACGGCGAGTATCGGGCCCGGGGACGCGGGCACCGAAAACCTCTATCGCAAGCTTTACGCGCGCCTGGCTAACTACTATCGCGCGTCCGAAGAAGCGCATATCGACGACACTGACGTGCTCGCGGCCGCGGGCAGCGTATTGAAGACGGACGCGGATTTTTCGGCGGCGATTGCACTTACGTTCCGTATCGCACTGATCAACGTGTTCTTTGCCGGAGACATGTACGCGCGGACTGGGGTTGTCGTGGATCCGAATCGAGCGCTACTGCCGGGCGATTCGCTGGAGCAGATTGCGCGCACGCTGCGCGATAAGCCGTTTTCCGACTATTTTTCACAGGTGTTCGCGCCTTACTACCTGGCCCGGCGCCCGACTTCCACGCCCCGCACCTTGTTTGCCGAAAGCCGGCTGCACATCATTGCCGACAAACTGGGCCACGATGGGGACTATTACGCGCAGACCAACAGTGACGATGTGATTCTGAATCGCTCGGAGTTGGGTTGGCTGAAGTCGACTTTGGGCGACCGTATCGTGGTGTACGACCATGGAGGGCATTTGGGCAATCTGGGTGAGCGGCAGCAGATTGCCGACATGCTCGAGATGCTGGCCGGGCGATGGAAAGGCTCGGGCTCGTGAGGGCTCGGGAGGATAGTCGGCGGCATAAGTGGGCGGTGCTGCTGGTTGGGGTGGCCGCTGTTTGCCTGCAGGGCTGCGTTTCGCGGGATTTCTCGATGCGCAGTTTGCCGTCGGAGACGCCGGCTGCGGAGCAGGCGTCGGCGGTGAGGAATGCGGAGGCGATGGAGGCGGCTGAGCCCGATTCGAAGTCTCGCGAGGCACCACCTGCCACCGAACCGTTTGTGCCCCTGACAACGGCCGACGCCCCTTCGATGTACACCTACGATCCCTGGGAGCGCTTCAACCGCTTCACATATCGATTCAACGCGCGTTTCGACGAAGCGGTTTTCCTCCCGGTGACGAATGGCTATCGTCGCGTACCGTCGCCCATCCGGGCTGGCGTCCACAACTTCTTTTCCAATCTATCCGAAGTGGATAGCGTGGTGAATTACACGCTGCAAGCGCGTTTTCTCGGTACTTTGCGTAGCCTGGGTCGCTTCGTCATCAATAGCACCGTGGGCATTGGCGGTCTCTTTGATGTGGCGACCCGGATGAAGCTGCCGAATCCCCCAACGGGATTCAGCTCGACGCTCTCCACGTGGGGTGTGCACCCGGGCCCGTATCTCGTGGTTCCGATTCTCGGCCCGTCTACGCTGCGTGACGGTGTTGGATATCTTGGAGACTACGGGGTGTCGTACGGTGTCAACGTGGCCGACCTGTATCGCGGGTATCAATCGTATGCGTTGGGCACCGTGAACGCCATTGACACACGTGCCAACATTGGCTTCCGCTACTACGCAACAGGCTCGCCCTTCGAGTATGAAATCATCCGCTTTCTATACGTACGGAAGCGGTTGATAGAGGACGAGGCTCTCCATGGCAAAGGCAAGCCCAAACAGCGCGACGTCGATGCCCCGGCGGGGCGGTAGTCGGTTTGTGATCGGAGTGGCAGTTGTCGTGCTGCCGCTGCTGGCACTGTGGGGCGGATTCGCCTTGTGGTTCCAAATTGCCGGTGGCCCGGCATTGAAACTGAGCGGTGTCGCTGTTTGGATTGCCGTCAGTATCGCGGCCCTGGTGACGGTGTTGACTGGGCGCCCGGTAGCGGGATTGGGAGGTTTCGCAGTCGCGTTCGCCGGACTGGTCCTCTGGTGGGCGCAGATCCATCCGTCCAATCAGCGAGAATGGGCCGACGATGTTGCCCAAATGGTATCCGCCCGGATCGATGGCAATCACGTCACCCTGTACAACGTTCGCAATTTCGAGTGGCGCAGCGATAAGGACTACACGCAGCGGTGGGAAACCCGCAGCTACGACCTCGATCGCCTCGAGACGGTCGACATGGTGCTGTCGTATTGGTCGATGCAAGCCATTGCGCACGTGTTGGTGTCATTTGGATTCAATGACGGCAGCCATGTCGTGTTTTCAGTGGAAATCCGCCGCGAAAAATACGAGAGCTATTCGGAGATCGGTGGCTTCTTCAAGGAGTTCGAGCTCAGTATCATTGCCGCTGACGAGCGCGATGTGATCCGCGTGCGGACCAATGTCCGGGGCGAGGACGACTATCTCTACAGGATCGCCCTGCCGGTGCAGAACATACGGTCGCTGTTTCTGGCGTACCTGCAACAGGCGAACGAGTTGGTGAAGGCGCCACGGTTCTACAACACCATCACCGTGAACTGCACGACCCTCGTGTATCACATGCTGCGGCACATTGTGGGCTACCTGCCGCTGGACTACCGGTTGCTGTTCTCGGGATATCTGCCTGGCTACGTATATAAGGTCGGTGGCCTGGACAAGCGGTATTCGCTGGAACAGCTGCGGGCGTTGGGGCGGATTACCGACCGGGCGAAAGCGGCGGATCAGAGCGCCGATTTTTCGGCGCAGATCCGGCGCGGGATCCCCCGTTAGCTGATCCCCTGCGCCTTCAGATATTCATCGTAGCTGCCGCTGAAATCGGCAATGGTTCCACCGGCCTTGAGCTCAATGATCCGGGTAGCCAGTCCGTCCACGAACTGACGGTCGTGCGACACGAACATCAAGGTGCCGGGATATTTCTCCAGGCCAATCTGCAGTGATTCGATCGTCTCCATGTCCATGTGATTGGTGGGTTCGTCCATCAGCAGGACATTGGGTTTCGTCAGCATGAGCTTGCCGTAGATCATGCGGCCCTTCTCGCCACCAGACAGGACTGTCACCGATTTCTTGGTCTCATCGCCCGAGAACAGCAGCCGCCCCAAGGTGGCGCGGATGATCTGCTCGTCGTCGGCCTTGCCGGTCCAGACGGACATCCAGCTGAACAAGTCGGTCTTTTCAGCGAATTCGGCCTGGGGGTCCTGCGGCATGTAACCGAGCTGCGCATTCTCCACCCAGGCGACGCGGCCGGAGGTTGGCGCCAGCTCGCCGGCCAGGATGCGCATCAGGGTCGTCTTGCCGATACCGTTGGGGCCGATGATGGCGACGCGCTCACCCGCCTCGATGTTGAAGCTGATATTGCTGAGAATGGGCGTCTCGGTGCCGGGGTAGGTGAAGTTGAGTTTTTCCACCGTCACGGCCGAGCGATACAGCTTTTTGGCCTGCTCGAAGCGGATGTAGGGGTTCTGGCGCGAGGAGGGGCGGACTTCCTCGATCTTGATCTTGTCGATCGCCTTGCGCCGGGAGGTGGCCTGGCGTGCCTTGGAGGCGTTCGCCGAGAACCGCCGCACGAACTCCTGCAGGTCCGAAATCCGCTCCTTCGCCTTCGCATTCGAGGCTTCGACCCGGGCGCGGGCCTGGGTGGAGGCGAGCATGAAATCGTCGTAATTCCCGGGATAGACCTTCAGCTGCTGGTAGTCCAGGTCGGCGATGTGGGTGCACACCTGGTTCAGGAAATGCCGGTCGTGGCTGATGATGACCATGGTGGCGTCGTATTCGTTGAGAATACGCTCCAGCCAGTGGATCGAGTGGATGTCCAGGTTGTTGGTGGGCTCGTCCAGCAACAGCACGTCGGGCTTGGAAAACAGCGCTTGCGCCAGCAGCACGCGCAGCTTCAAGCCGGGCGCCACCTCGCGCATGGGGCCGGTGTGCAGGGGCTCGGCGATCCCGGCATCCAGCAGAATGGCGGCAGCGCGCGCCTCGGCCGTGTAGCCGCCGTACTCCGCGAACCGGGTCTCCAGGTCCGCGGCCCGCATGTAGTCGGCATCGGTCGCTTCGGCATTGGCGTAGATCCGGTCGCGCTCGCTCATGGCCTCCCACATCTCGCGGTGGCCTTGCATCACCACATCGAGCACCCGCTCGTCCTCGTAGCCGAACTGGTTCTGATTCAACTTGCCGAGGCGCATGCCGGTCTGCAGCGAGATATCGCCCGAGCTCTGCTCCAGCTCCCCGCCCAGGATCTTCATGAGGGTGGATTTGCCGCAGCCATTGGCCCCGATCAGCCCGTAGCGGTTGCCATCCGAGAACTTGACGGTAACGCCTTCAAAGAGAGGCTTGGCGCCAAATTGAATCGAGACATTCGAGGTAGTCAGCATTCGTGTCCAGCCACATTGCTTTGCGGCTCGCGGCAGTTCCTGCCGGAGGCGGCGTTAAAAGGGTGATCCGTGGATTGCCGTGGAAGGTGGGGGCTGTGATCGGCAAGGTCAAGCGCGATCGGCAGGTGTGCCACTCCGGCCCCCTTATTCTACAATAAGTGTTCTGCGCCGCATCCCCCCAAATCCAGTACATCGAGGAATTGTCATGGCAATGAGCGAAGCAAAGAAAAAAGACCTGAAGGGACGGCGCGCGGCGCCGCTGGTTACGCCGAGCGATCTTGGTGCAAAGGCATCCGCGGACATCGCGGGCGGCATGAATGCCATCCTGGCGGACGTGTGGGCGCTGTACCTGAAGACCAAGAACTTCCACTGGCACATGAGTGGTCCGCATTTCCGCGACTATCACCTGCTGCTCGATGAGCAGGCCGACCAGCTCTATGCCATGAGCGATCCGATCGCCGAGCGTATTCGCAAGGTTGGAGGCAACACGTTGCGCTCGATCGGGCACATCGCCCGCCTGCAGCGCATCAAGGACAACGACGCGGACTACGTTGATCCGCTCGACATGCTTGCCGAGCTGCGCGAAGACAACCAGACGCTCGCTGGACGTTTGCGCGAGGTGCACGACGTGGTGGACGAGGCACGTGATATTGCAACCGCCAGCCTCATTGAGAACTGGATCGACGAAACCGAGCGACGCACCTGGTTTCTGTTCGAAGCCAGCCGTCAAGGCAAGTAAGTCGCCTCGGGTCAGTTGAGTCCCTCGTAAGGCAAGCCCCTCGCGCGGCTCGCGCGTGAGGGGATATCCGCCGAAGGTTGTTATGAACAATCCCCTGGATGTTGCCGCCGTCGTCGGCAGCCTGCGCCGCGAATCCTACACTCGACGCCTCGTCGAAGCGCTGGCGCAGTTGACCGGTCCGTCGATGCGCATCGAGATTGTCAGGATCGCCGATCTATCCCTCTACAACCAGGATGACGAACCAACTCCACCGGCGCCGTGGGTCGAATTCAGAACCCGCATCAAGCGGGCGGATGCCGTGTTGTTTGCAACTCCCGAGTACAACCGCTCCGTGCCGGCGTGTCTCAAGAACGCGATCGATGTCGGCTCGCGCCCCTACGGTCACAGCGCCTGGGCGGGCAAGCCCGCGGCGGTGATCAGCGCTTCGCCGGGAACGCTGGGCGCATTCGGCGCCAACAATCACCTGCGGCAATCGCTCGCGGCGGTCGATATGCCGACTCTGCAACATCCCGAGGCCTACATCGGGGGAATTGACAAACTTCTAACGGCGGACGGTCAGCTCGCCAACCCCGGCATACGCAGCTTCGGCGAGAAATTTGTCAGCGCCTTCGAGAGCTGGATTCGCCGTACGGCGTGAGCTTGGCAGACGCCGCGGGCGTTGCAGTTGAGCAACGCATGAAACCATCGCGCTGAAGCTGTGGCAGTATCCCACTCCATACATATAGATATAGAGCGGAGTGGGAAGTGCGGTCAACAGATATCCGGGGATTGCTTCGTAATGCGGTGATTGCCGTCTGGGCAGTTGGTGTTTGTGCCTGTGGCGGCGGCGGCGGGGGCGGCTCTCCCAATCCGGTTCTGGGCGCAACCAGTTTCACCACCAACGAAAACGTGGCTCTGAATGGCGCTGTGACCGCCACGGACCCGGGTAAAGGCACTGTCACGTTCACGCAAACGAGCGACCCCAAGTCCGGGACTGTCAGTAGTTTGACGCCGGCCGGCCAATTCACCTATACGCCGAATCCCAACTTCACCGGCAGTGACTCATTCGGGATCCAGGCCGCTGATGCGGCCGGCAACAAGACCACGGCTACTGTCACGATCACGGTTACCGTCAACAAGGCGCCGACCGCGAGTAACACGGCCGTCCGCTCGGACAATGGCCTGAACATCCAGGTGCTGGCAGCCGCGAATGATCCTGACAAGGATAAACTTACCGTCACCATCACGGACCCCGCGCTCTACGGGACTGCTGTTGCAAACAGTGACGGTACGGTGAATGTCAACGGGCTCGGCGGCTTCAAGGGTGTGACGCGCTTTGGCTTCACGGTCACGGATCCGAGCGGCGCCACGGCCGCCGCGCACCTGGCGGTGTTTGTCGGAACCGATCCATTCAGGGCGGTCTTCGCCGGGGACGCCAACGCAGATGGCTCCAACGAGGTGTACCTGACCGATTTCGCCGGGGATCCTGCCGTTGTCACCAAGGCGACCCAGGGTAATCTGCGGCTGAAGGGGTTCGCTGTTGCGGACAATGGCGCGACCGTTGTGTACCGGACCCAGGACACGACTGCTGCCGGTACGACGCACCTGGCATTCGTGCAGACGAAGACACCCACCCAGGATGTCGCCATCCCTCTGCCGAACGGCGTTGTGCCGGTGGTCGACGGTAATGGCAAGGATCAATTCGTCGTCAGCCCGGATGGCCAGTGGATTGCGTTGGTTGCCGGCCAGGCTGGGGGCAGCAGCTCGCTGTATGTGGTCAATGTGACCAAGCCGGCAGTTGTCAGCCCGGTGGCTCCCAGCGGCAGTGCCTATGCCGCGCAGCCCACTTTCTCCCCCGACTCGAAAAACATCTATTTTCTGGCCACCAGCGATGCCACTGGCAGAGGCCGGTCACTTTATTTCGCCAACCTGGGTAATCCGGCCGCCGTGGCGCTGGTGTCAAAGGCCAGCAATCCTGCCACCAGCGACGATGTGCTCTCCTATGTGGTTGCGCCCGATCAAACCCGGATTCTCGAGCTGGCCAATCGGCTGGGACGTAACGCGTTGTACTTCATCGATCCGGCCAATCTGGCCATGGAGGTGCAGCTCAATGCGGAGCCCCCGTTCGGCATGCTGATCACCGGCACCTCCGTTGGAGCGGCACCGGGCCGCGGTGGCAGTTTGACCGTATCGCGAGTCGCCTACACCGTGGGAACCCTGCTTCTGCCTCATTCGGGTGGCGCGTACGTCGCGGAAGTTTCCGGGACCAACTCCAACCCGCGGCAAGTGGCGCCGTCGGTGGCGGCGATCGGACTCAGGCCCGACGACAAGGCGCTCTTGTATACGAACGGCTCATTGGTGTCCGAGGCGATCATCGATTCCGGCGCGGCTGCGACGAGCGTGGGTGGCGGCAACTTTGCCTGGTACGACTCGACCGGCAACATCGTGTTGCTCAACCAGTCATTGCAGTCCGGTCTGACCAACTATCCGGCGCTCGCGGCGACCAGTCGCGGGTCATTCGGTGTTACTCAACAGGTAGGTACCACCTCGATGGCCGCGAACTATGTTGATAGCAGCGGATTCGAGCGCGGCGTGGCTCTCATTGGCCAGGGCGCAATCGGTGGCACCGCACCAACCAAGGTGCAGTTGCAATTGGTCAACGCGCTGGCGCCGACGAGCCTGTTCACGCTGGCCGACTTCCAGACGCCGCTGCAGCTCACCTCCAGCGCCTCGAAGATAGTCGCCACGTCGAACTGAGTCGGCACCAAGCGACACCGACGTTTACGGGAGTTGACCGCGGGCGCCTGAGTGGCGACTATCGCGGTCAATGTCCCGGAGGGTCGCGTCGCTTTGCGCCAACACATCCTCATCCTGTTGATTGCCGTGAGTGTGGCGCCCCTGGCGTGGGCGGACACCGACGGCAATGTCAATGTCAGGATCCTCAACAGCGATGCGCATTTCCCGGAAGGGCCGGTCTGGTATCGGGGAAAGCTCTATTACGTGGAGTACGGCCGCAACACCGTGACGAGCTGGGATGGCCGCAAAAGCACCGTGTTTGCAACTCCGAAGGACTGTGGGCCGTCCGCCGTGATTCCCACGGTGCGCGGCGATTTCATCATCACCTGCTATGACAACGGCACCATCGGCCGCATATCGGCAGACGGCCGGGTGCTGTCCGGCTACACGCATGACAAGGATGGCAACCGGTTCGTTCAGCCGAACGACTTCGCGCCGGATGCGCATGGCGGTGTCTACTTTACGACCTCGGGGAGCGGGCAGGGGCCTGCGATGGATGCGAAGGTGTTTTATGTGGCTGCCGACGGCACGATTGCGCAGAAGGCCGTCGATCTGCACAATGCCAATGGGCTCGCGGTCTCCAAGGACGGCGAAGTCCTGTACGTCGCTGAGACCGAGGAGAATCGGTTGGTCCAATTCAACATTGGGCCGGAAGGCGTGCTGTCCGAGCGGCGTGTGTTCGTGAACCTCGACGATCTGACCGAGCACGTCGGACACATCTGGCCGGATGGCGTGAAAATTGATTCGCAAGGCCGGATCTACATCGGCCAGAGCCCGCGCGATCCACAGGCGCCGCTGGCCGGCAAGATTTTTGTGGTCAGTGCGGAGGCCAGGCTGTTGCGCACATTGAGCCTGCCGTCACCGGGTGTTCCGAACTTCGCGTTCAGTCCGGATGAGAGGACTCTGTACGTGACGGCTGTCGATCAACTCGACAGGCCGCCGTATCACGGTAAGGTGTACGCGGTAGCCAATAATTGAGAGGCCGGAATTTTCAGACGCTGCGGATCATTCCGCCGTCGATGCGGATGATGTCACCGGTCATGTAGGACGCGCGTGGGCTTGCAAGGAAGGCCGCCATTGCCGCGAACTCCTCAGCCTCGCCATACCGGCCGGCTGGAATCGCCGCACGCGATTGCTGTTGCACCTGTTCTACGCTGACTCCCTCACGGCGCGCGCGGTTCTGATCGAATTCGACCACGCGATCGGTCGCTATCCGCCCCGGTGCGAGGCAATGAACGCAAACGCCATCGCCGCCTACTTCGTTGGCGAGTGTCTTGGCCCAACCGACCAGGGCCAGCCGCAGGGCATTCGAAATGGCGAGGTTGGGAATGGGCTGGATCACCCCGGAGGACACGATCAGCAGGATCCGGCCGAAGCCGCGTTTGCGCATGCCGGGCAGAGCGAGTCGCGTCAGTCGCATCGCACTCAGGAACATGGCCTCGAACTGGGCGCTCCACAGGGCATCCGGGATGTCCGCCGCCAGTCCGAACGGTGGGCCGCCGGTGTTGAAGACGAGAATGTCGGTTTGTTCGAGGGTGGTGGCCAGGCTCTGGAAGGCGTCGGCCTGGGACAGGTCGGCGGCGTGGGCGGTGATCGAACCGCGGGTGGTGGCCAGTTCTCGTAGCTTCTCCAGGTTGCGCGCAACCGCGACTACATTCGCGCCCTCCGCCGCCAAAGCCAAAGCAATTGCGCGGCCAATGCCGCGCGAGGCGCCCGTTACGACTGCGCGACGTCCTTCGAGTTCGAGATCCATTGACCGGGCTCCGGCACTGGCGATTGTGAGGCCGCCGATGTTAGCCGTTTTGCCAGAAAATAGTACGCAGGTCCGGTAATGGCGAGGCCTGCGATCCAGGACAGATCGACTCCGCCCATGGCGCGGGCGATGAACCCTTTATACAGCGGGGTGTTGATGAACGGGAGCTGCACAATGATTCCCAACACATAACATCCGACCGCCACGCCGTTGACGCGACCGTAGATGCCGCCGTCGTGCCGAAAGAAGGATTCGACGTCATAGTGGCCATGCCGTAGCAAGTAGTAGTCGACGAGGTTGATGGCCGTCCACGGCACCAATACATAGAGCAACAGCAGTATGAAATTCTCGTAGTTGACCAGGAACGAGCTCTTCCCGAGCAGGGCGCCCGTCAGTGACAGCGCGAATATGCTCAGTGAGATGACGGTTCGCGCCAGGGCTCCCGGCGACCAACTCGGTATCAAGGTCTGTCCCAGTGTCATGGTGGACAGCGCCCCGCAGTACAGATTCATGGCGTTGGCCGTGGTCACGCCGATGGACAAGACGATCAGGATCAATGGCGCGATACCGTGGGTCAGTTCCGCAAGCCCGGCGACGAGACTGACACCCTTGGGTGTGGCGAGGCCTACGATCACCCCGACGACCATGGGGAGCATGGACCCCAGGGAGCAGCCCCAGAAGCTGGCCCAGAAAGCCGATCGGACGCCGGTGTCCGGCGGCATGTAACGCGAGTAGTCGGACACATAAGGGGCATACGCGATCTGCCAGAGCGCCGCCGTCGATACGGTACTCAGAAAGCCACTGAGGTTCAGGGTATTGCGGGACAGGAAATCGCCGGGCAGGCCGTGCACCCAGATGATCCACGCGAAAGTCAGTACCAGTACAGCGCCGGCAACGTAGGTCGTAACACGCGCGTACGTATGTATCAGGTCATAGCCGAAAACAGCAGCAATCACACTTACGATGGCGACCACCGCAATACCGGGTGCGTCCGGCATTCCAGGCGCAATACTCGCCAGCGCTTCACCGCCGAGAACCAGGTTGGAGGCCAGAAACCCAACGTACATCACCAGCACGATGCAGACGACGAGCAGGGACCCGAGTGAGCCGAATTGACCACGGGTCTGGATCATCTGGGGGACACCCAGCGTCGGGCCCTGAGCAGCATGGAGCGCCATGAAGACTGCGCCGACAAGGTTGCCGACACCAAGCGCCACCAGCGCCCACCCGAAGGGCAGCGCGAAGACGGTGACGGCGAGCCCGCCCGTGACAATGGTCAACAGCATGAAGTTCGTGCCGAACCACACCGTGAACAGGTCGGCGGCGGTCCCATGCCGCTCGCTCAGCGGGATGGGCTGGATGGTGCTGTTTTCCAAACGGACCGGATTTCGGGTAGTCATGGCGCCAGCATCTCATATATCTGTTGGCACCTGTTGAGTGCGTGAGCTCGCTCCTCGAGATGCAGCCGGCCCGCGAGATTCCTGGTTTATAACGGATGTTATGATTGACGCATCGCGAGGTAGCCCTGTCATCTGTCGAGGTGTTTTAATGCACACAGGGAGTGGTGTAGTGGGGTGAGCTCCATTTCTCACAACATACTGTTGATATCGGATGCGTCAGATGCCAAGTCGGTGCGCGACGCACTGGTCAAGAGCGATGACGGTCCATTCAACGTAGATTGGGTCAGAAGCCGCGCCGCTGGCGTCGAACGCCTCGCCAGGGCCGACCAGTCGCGCAGGACATGCGCGGTGACGACGGAGCCCGAGGCCAATGCGAGTGACGTCGTGGCCGTGTTGGTTGATTTGTTCTTGCCTGACAGCTCCGGCATCGAAACGTTTGCTCAGTTATTTGGCGCAGCGCCGCAAACTCCCATTCTAATCCTGACTGCCGCGCAGCACGAGGATGTGGCACGACTGGCGGTTCGTCAGGGCGCTCTGGACTACTTTCTCAAGAATCACCTCGACGCCCACCTTCTGCCGAAGACCCTGCGCACCATTATCGAGCGCACCGCGAGTGTCGATGCGCTCTACGAAGAGCAGGATCGGGCGCGGGTCACTCTCAACTCCATTGGGGATGCGGTCATCAGCACCGATCTGACGGGGCGCGTGACTTATCTCAACGCCGTCGCGGAGAAGATGATGGGTTGGACCAGTGGGGAGGCCTTGTCCCACCAGGTCGAGGAGGTGTTTCGTGAGATCGAGGGAGCCACCAACGAGAATGTCCGCAACGCCGTGGCCATGTCAATCCGCGAAAATACCACCGTTGGCCTGACACCCAATACCACCTCACCAGGTAACGGTGTGGACGCGCCGATCGACGGTTGTGTCGCTCCTATCCATAACCGCCGTGGTGAGGTAACGGGCGCCGTCATGGTACTGCGCGACATGAGCACTGCGCGCGCGCTGTCGCTGCGCATGTCCTACCTGGCCCAACACGATAGTCTCACCGATTTGCCGAATCGGCTGTTGCTGAACGATCGGCTCCATCACGCCATCTCCCTGGCTCATCGGCGCCGCCAGCGGATGGCCGTACTGTTTCTGGACGTTGACCGCTTCAAGCATGTCAACGACTCGCTTGGACATGCGATTGGCGATCGGTTGCTCAGATCGATTGCGCGACGGCTGGTGAGCTGTGTGCGTCGTTCCGATACCGTCAGTCGCCAGGGCGGCGATGAATTCGTGATCGTCCTATCCGAGATCACGCAGCCGCAGGATGCGGCGGTGAGTGCGCAGAAGATGCTGCAGGCGTTGAGTGGTCCTCACACCATCGATCAGCACGAGCTGCGTGTCACCGGCAGCATCGGTATCGCCGTATATCCCGATGATGCAAATGACGCAAACGTGCTGTTGAAGCATGCTGATTGCGCGATGTATCACGCCAAGGATCAGGGTCGCAACAGCTACCAGTTCTTCGAGCCCAATCTGAATGTGCGGGCGCTCGAGCGGCAGGTGCTCGAAAGCGGACTGCGCCGTGCTGTCGACAGCGACGAGCTGTTGCTGCATTACCAGCCGAAGATGAACCTGCAGACCGGCACTATCGCGGGTGCGGAAGCGTTCGTCCGTTGGCGTCATCCAGAGCGCGGGCTCATTTCGCCGTCGCAGTTCGTGCCGATCGCCGAAGTCACCGGCAGTATCGTGCCGATCGGCCGCTGGGTGTTGCGCGAGGCCTGTCGACAGGCGAGGGCGTGGCAGGATTCAGGTCTGCCCCCGATGCGGATCGCGGTCAATGTGTCGGCGGCGCAGCTGCGGGACCGGGACTTCGTTCCCAGTGTGCACCAGATCCTGACTGAGACCGGACTGGCACCGCGTGACCTGGAGCTGGAATTGCGCGAGACCGTGTTGACCCAGGATACCCAGTTCGCCCTGGATGTCCTGCGAGCGCTCAAGGAGTTGAATGTCCAGATTGCGCTCGATGACTTCGGCACCGGCTACTCGTCCTTGAGTCACTTGAAACTGTTTCCCATTGACATCTTGAAAATCGATCAGTCCTTTGTGGGCGAGCTGACCACGGATTCCGATGCCAGCAGCATTGTGAGTGCCGTCATCGGCATGGGCAAAAACCTGGGGATGCAGGTGGTCGCCGAAGGGGTGGAGTCACGCGATCAGTTGGTGTGCCTGCAGGAGTTGGCGTGTCCGCAGGGGCAGGGGTACTACTTCAGCGAGCCCCTCACCGCTGCGGATTTCACCCGCCTGTGCCATCGCAAAGCAGCGGCCAAGCTCAGTGATGTGAGCACATGGCCAGCAGCAGGATGACGGGAATCGGCACACCGAGCATCCACAATAGAATTCCGCGACCCATGTCACACCCCTCATTGAGTTACTGATGGGTCATTAACGGGTGATTGCGCCGCTGGTTCCGCTGACCGCAATCACAGTGTCGGCAAACCAACTCAGTCAGTCGCGAGAGGGGGACAGAGTGACCGGCGCGGATTATGTGCTCTAGTCTCGCGGCTCCCAAGGGATACCTTCACGGAGTCGGCAATGAAAGGATGGACACTCAAGAGCGGGCAGGCAGTCTCCCTGGCGCTCGCAGTCATGATGACAACGTCCGGATTTGCACAGGAGCGGGCGCTGTCGGTTGAGGGGCAACGGTTTCTGATGCGCGGAATGCAGCAGGAGGAGTTGCAGGCGAGGACGGGTGGGCACCGCCCCATGTCGCACGGCCGGGTCTGTTCCGCGGCTGCGGAGCCTGGCACGGCAAGTTGCCATGCGCATGTCGTCCATGACGAGACGGGCCGACCGTTTGCTACCACCGGACCTGCGGGTTATTCCCCGACGGATTTGCGCACTGCCTATTCACTTACGGGCACGGGCGCTTCCAGCACGATTATTGCAATCGTCGATGCCAACGGGTATCCCAACGCGGAGTCGGATCTGGCGACCTACCGTGCGCAGTTCGGTTTGCCGCCGTGCACCACTGCCAACGGTTGCTTCAAGAAAGTGAATCAGAATGGGGTTCAAGGTAACTACCCGCGAGCCAACACGGGTTGGTCGCAGGAAACCGCTCTGGACCTGGACATGGCGAGCGCCATCTGCCCCGGCTGCTCGCTCCTGCTCGTTGAGGCCAATAATGCGAGCCTCGCCAACCTGGCCACCGCGGTCAACCGGGCGGCAGCGATGGGAGCGCATGTAATCAGCAACAGTTACGGTGGTGGCGAGTCGGGTACGCAGAACACCGAGCAGTTGTACAACTACGCGGGCATTGCTGTGACCGTGAGCTCGGGGGACAACGGGTTCGGGGTAGAGTTTCCGGCATCGTCGCCGCATGTGACCGCGGTTGGTGGCACAACATTGACGCGCGCCGCGGGAACGACTCGTGGCTTTACCGAAACGGCGTGGAGCGGAGCGGGAAGCGGGTGCAGTGCCGTTTACGCCAAGCCAACCTGGCAGAAGGATGCGGGGTGTGCGCGCCGAACCGTGGCCGATGTCTCGGCTGTCGCCGATCCCAACACGGGGGTCGCCGTGTTCGCACCCAGCGGCCGTGGCAACAGGTCGGCCTGGTTGGTGTTCGGGGGAACGAGTGTTTCTGCGCCTGTCGTAGCCGGCATCTACGCGCTCAACGATACTGCAGTGAATCACGGGGCCGATCCGTATCGACATACGGCCAACCTCAATGATGTGACTTCGGGCAGCAACGGCTCGTGCACGACCGCCTATCTGTGCACGGCCGTCGCGGGATACGACGGGCCAACCGGATTGGGGACACCCAAGGGAATTGCGGCCTTCGGATTCTGAGAACAGTCTTCGCGGGGCGGGCATCCGCCGGCGGTTACTCTTGGGAGGAGTGATCGGCCGCGGATGGCCGCTTCGCGAAACCGATTGGACGCGGCGGCGCGGCCGGCGGGCGCGGCCAGCTCACCCCCGACGCCTAGTTGTTCAGCTCCCGTTTCCGGCGTTCCTCGTAGGCCTTCACATGCACGTGTGCCAGGGTCATGACCGATACCCCGGTCGCTGGCGATTTCCGCCGCCGCAGCAGGTCACCAATGATGTGGTCGCCCTCGATTCGACCGCGATTCTCGATATCGCGCAGCATTGAGGCGGATATGGGCGACCCGGCGGCTGTCAGGATCCCCAAGCTCAGTTCCCGCGCCGGTGCACTCGGCGGGTACCCCGTCTCGGAGGCAATCTGCGCGCACTCTTCGTAGGCCTGCGCGCATAAGTCCACACCTCCCGCCGCGCGGATGTCCCCAACGGCTGCGCGCATGAGGCAGGTAATCCCAGCGGCGGCGGCAATGAACGTCCACTTCTCCCACATAGACTGAAGAATGTTGTCGCTGAGCTGTCCGTCGAACGGCGCTCCGGTCATCTGGGCCTGAATCGCCTCGGAGCGATTCGAGCGTTGTCCGCTGCGCTCGCCGAACGTGAGGCCATGCATCTTATTGAAATGGAGAATCCTGCCTTCGGCATCGAGGGAGGCTGAGATCACGCACTGGCCACCCAGCACCGCCTGCGAGCCAAAATGCGCGTCGAGTACGTCCAGGTGCTTCATCCCATTCAATAGGGGAAGAATCGCCGTTTGAGGTCCCACTGCGGGCTTGAAGGAGGCAATGGCGCCCTCAAGATCGTAGGCCTTGCAGCTGAGCAGGATCAGATCGAAGGGTTGATCCAGGTCACGGGCCAGCACGACCGGAGGAGCGGGGACATGCAGGTCACCTGTGGGGCTTCTGATGACCAGACCCGTCTCGGCAAGCTGAGCCGCTCGCCGTTCGCGAACGAGGAATGTCACGTCGCGGTTCGCCTGCAGTAGCCGGCCGCCAAAGTAACCTCCGATCGCGCCGGCTCCGACGACGAGAATTCGCATGTTTTACCTCCTGAATCCCGATATCGTAGCGGAAAACGAGCGGGCACCCGCCGGACTGCGCACCAGCGCGCTTGGGGTGCTGGCCCATGTGGCGGTGCTCATTAAAGCGGAGCGGGACTAACGTGCCGGTCGACTATCGCATTCTCGCAATCACTCTCAACGTCCTGGCGAATCAGTTGGGCATTCCCGTGCCCGTGATTCCGACCCTCATCGTGGGTGGCGCCCTGGCCGCTCAAGGCGCGATCTCGCCCACGGCTTTGCTCGTGGGGGCCATTCTCGCGTGTGTTGCGGCGGACAGTGTCTGGTTTGCTGCCGGCCGGATGTACGGCAGTGGTGTCATGAAGCTGTTGTGCCGGATCTCACTGACTCCGGACTCCTGTGTCAGTGAGACCCAATCGCGTTTCGAGCGTTGGGGTTCGAATGCCCTGCTGGTCGCCAAGTTTGTTCCCGGGCTGGCGTTGATTGCGCCGCCGTTGGCGGGGGCTACCCGGATGGGATGGGTGCGTTTCCTCTCCTACACCACCTTGGGTTCCGCGGCGTGGGTGGGCGTGGCCGTTCTGGGTGGGATGCTGTTCCGGCGCCAGATAGAGCTACTCCTGCCGCGGCTCGCTGATTATGGCGGGTTGGCGGTGACAGTGATTGTCGGGTTGCTGTTGGCCTACATCGCCTACAAGTGGTGGGAGCGCAAGCGGTTCTACTCCGTGCTGCGCATGGCGCAGATCAACGTAGACGAGCTTTACAAAATGATGAATGGCGGGCTTGCGCCGTTGGTTGTTGATGTCCGCTCGCCAACTGCCGTAACGCTCGAACCGCGGCGAATTCCTGGGGCGTTGCACGTCCCCCTGCACTCGGTCCGGGAGCACCTCAAGGACCTGCCCCGCGACCGTGAGATCGTTGCCTACTGCACCTGTCCAAACGAGGCCTCCGCCGCCCAGGTTGCGAAGCTTCTGATGGACAACGGGTTCAAACGGGTCCGACCGCTGCACGGTGGCCTGGACGCCTGGATCGCGGCCGGTTATGCGGTGGATGTTATTTCGATCAACCTCACAGAACAGAGCCTGATCCGAGCCTAAACCAGGCCTGGGGGGTTGACTGGCGGCGACCGGCAGCGCATTTTTGCAGCCTATGGCTACAGATGCGCGCTCAATTGCCTCACTGACGATCTCTTTCGGGCTCGTGGCCATTCCGGTCAAGCTCTATACCGCCACTGTGGCGGCCGAGAGGATCTCCTTCAACCTGCTGCACAAGGCCGACGGCTCGCGGCTCAAGCAACAGTATGTCTGCCTGGCCGACGGCAAGGTCGTGGACCGTAGCGAGATCGTGAAAGGCTACGAATTCGCCAAAGACCAGTACGTCATGTTCACGCCGGAGGAGATCAAGGAGCTCGAGGAAGCCGGTTCTGCGGCGATCGACATCGGGGAGTTTGTGCCCCTGGAGTCGGTCGATCCGGTGTACTTCGACAAGACGTACTACCTCGCGCCCGACAAGGGTGGCCCAAAACCCTACACGCTGCTCGTCACGGCCCTGCATGAGACCAAACAGTGTGCCATCGGGCGCTGGGCGGCGCGCGGGCGGGAGCATATCGTGGTCATCCGGGCGATGCAGAAGGGCCTGGCCATGCATCAATTGCATTTCGAGGCGGAAGTACGGCCGATTACCTCACTGGGCATCGAGCCCGCCGCGGTCAGCGACGGCGAGTTGAAACTGGCGCGCCAGTTGATTGGCCAGCAGTCGGCCAAGACTTTCGATGCCGCCTCCTACGTGGACGAATTCAAGGGTCGCGTGGAAGCTGCGATCCAGAAGAAGGTGGAGGGCAAGGAGGTTACCTTGTCCGACAAGCCGGCTGCCGCGCCCAAGAGCGGCAATGTCATAGACCTCATGGAGATGTTGCGGGCGAGCCTGCAAGCGCGTGGTCCGGCCGATGGCAAAGGCGCAGATGCCAAGGTGGCCGACGTCAAGGCAAGGAAGCCGCCCAAGCGCGCCGCCAAGTCAACGGCGGCACGCAAGTCATCCAGAGGGTGACATGCATGTTTACGGTACGAGGGACCTGCAGCGGCTGTTAGGTATCGGTCCCTCCTCAGTCCGCTCTCTCATCCGCGCAGGCCATGTCAGACCCCGGAAAGGGGCCCGTGGGCGCCTGCAATTCACTTTTCAGGACCTGATCATTCTGCGCACCGCGCGCTCGTTGACGGGCGCTAATGTTCCAACCCGCAGGTTGAATCGCTGTTTGCGGCAATTGAGGGATTCGCTGCCGTCGAGCATGCCGTTGAGCGGCCTGTCCATCACCGCAATCGGGGACCAGGTCGCGGTGCGTGAGGGGCGGCAACATTGGGATACCGAGAGCCGTCAGTATCTGTTGGCGTTGGAAGTGGTCGTCGAGGCCGGCGAAGTGCAGATGATTGCGCGGGATTCGGCTGAGGGTGGTGATGAGCGCGTTGGTGGGCGTGCGGGTGGCGGTGCGCGCGCTGGCGCGGGTGCGCCTGTAGGGTCAGGCGCGGCTGCACGCGCAGGCGGAGCCGACGACAGCGGCGATGATGACAGCGACGGCGATGATGCGTTCGACCGCGCTTATGACCTGGAAGAAGAGGATTCCGCGGCGGCGATTGATCTATATCAACGCTGTTTGAGTTCCAACCCCGGTGATTTGCAGGCCCGTTTGAACTGCGGCCGGCTGTTGCACCTGGCGGGACGGCTTGCGGAGGCGGAGAAGGTCTACCGCGCGGCAGCGGGGCCTGATGGCACTTTGCTCTTCAACCTGGCCGTGTTGTTGGAAGATCTGGAGCGCGAGGAGGACGCCATGCGGGTTTACCGCGAGGCCCTCGAGCTCGATCCGACACTGGCGGATGCGCATTTCAACTTGGCGCGGTTGCATGAGCTTGCGGGCAACCGGCGGGAGTCCTTTCGGCACTTGCTCGCTTACAAGCGGGCCAGCGAATAGCACCGCTGCGCTCAACGCCGCAGCAGTTATCAGGAGCTCTACGAGTTTCGCGACGACGTACACCGTCGCGAAAATAAGGCCGATCTGCTGGATCCGCCCACTCCAAGCGGCAACCAACCCTGATGAACAAATCCGCTGTTCTCCAGGATGACGAGAGACAGCTCCGCCAGGGCAGCGAGTTCATAAACCAGCATGACGTCCTCCAGATAGGGCCATTCGATAAAACACGCGCTGAAAGATGACCTGTCAGGTACCTCTATCCGTCCAGAAATGAGGGGGGCAGTTGTGTATTGAGTACGTTGGTCAGCGAGGAAATCGACTTCCAGGTGAGCTACTGCTGATTGTGCGACCGCATAGAGTTTGCAACCCTGGGCGCGCATCTCCCAACACTCCTGGAGAAAAAATTCGACTATCTTTTGTTCGGAAGCGTACACTCGTCCGTTGCGCGGTCCCTGGGGTTGCAACACGGCGTGACACCCAGAGACCCGACGTCCGAGGTTCTGACCATCCGAAGGAACGAGAAGACTGCAGCTAATTCAGCCCGTCCATCCTCGTACGCCACGATACTGTTGGGGTTCAGGATACATTCCAACATTACCGCGCTAATGCCGTCCTCTCGCGGGGGGGGCGGTTTTCTTTTATTTGACACTGGACAAAGCTGGCCCGACGTGCTTAATGAGTTATAGCCCGGTCATCTACGTCAGGGATCGACAGTCGGTCGGGTGAGGCGCCCGTCGGCGGTCGATGGCCTGTCGACGGGTGTTGAGTCTCCATCCGCACGCGCAGCGCAGCAAGTTCCCTCAAGCGCTGGTCCCCGAAATCCAGCTCGACGTCAAACGAATGCGCTATTGCGACTGCAGACGAAAGTTTGATTGAAACTTCACGTCAGCTGTCGCAGACAGACTTGGATAGAACGAGAATTGGCGGTTGCCGGTCCTTGGCTGGCCGTTTTCTGGACATAAGCGTCCGACGTTCGAGGTCGTTGCGTAAAACGGTCGACCGAGTGTGGATTTATACCATCCTTGCGGGCAAATTGGTGAGTTCCCCGGCGACCACTGCAGGACTGAAATAGAAACCTTGCCCTTCGGGACAATTGCGGTCTTGCAGGAATGCAACCTGTTCGGCGGCTTCCACACCTTCCGCCACAACCCGCAGCTTCAAGCTCCTTCCCAGTCCGATGATTGACTCAACAATACTCGCGTCCTGCGGCCGGCTGCCCAGATGTTGCACGAAGGACCGATCTATCTTCAGTGAATCGAGTGGGAATCTCCGCAAATAACTCAAGCTTGAATATCCGGTTCCGAAATCATCCAGCGCGATCTGTACCCCCATGTCTTTCACCTTCCCGAGTATGATTGCCGTTGCCCGGGAATCCTGCATCAGATAGGTTTCGGTCAGCTCGATCTCCAGATGCTTCGACTCCAGCCCCCGTCTCCTGCAGTATGGTGCGCATGCTCTCTACGAAACCGGTGGCCCGCAGTTCAACCGCAGAGACGTTGACTGCAACAGAGGCTGCGGACTCGCCGGCCTCGTGCCAGGCCCGAGTCTGACGGCATGCTTCGCCCAGTACCCAGCGACCGATCGGAACAATCAGCGCCGTATCTTCCACCAGTTCAATGAACTGTGATGGCATCTTCAAGCCACGCTTCGGATGCTGCCAACGGATCAATGCCTCGACGCCCGCCCTCAAGCCGGTGGTCAGATCGACTTTCGGCTGGTAATACAAGATGAAGTGTCGGCCGTTTACGGTACCGCCCAAATCGGCTTCGAGAGTCTGGCGTTCGACTACTCGGTCATTCACATTTGGGCTGAAGAATTGATATCGATCTCTTCCGGAGTCCTTCGATTGACAGAGTGCGATGTCGGCGGTCTTCGACAGGGTAATGTCATCCATCCCGTCGGCCGGGTATGTCGCAATGCCAATACTCGCCGTTACCTGTATATCGACCCCGGAGATGACGAAGGGGCGGCGCACTTCCTCGAGTAGCTTGGAAGCAGCAAGGGCGGCATCTTCCGGAGCAGCTATCTCCCTCAGAAGAACAGCGAATTCGTCCCCGCCCGCACGGCTTACCGTATCCGAGTCTCGCACGCACTGACGCAATCGCCACGCCAGGGCCTGCAGCAGGCGGTCGCCGGCTGGATGTCCAAGGGAGTCGTTGATGTACTTGAACCGATCCACGTCCAGATACAGGAGAGCAAGAGCTTTGCCGTGTTGCCGGGCCCCGGCGATCGCCTCGATGAGCCGTTCCCCCAAAAGGAGTCTGTTGGGCAAATCAGTCAGCGAATCATGGTGCGCCATAGGGGCCATCTTTGCTGACAGCGCGTGAGCGGTTGTCACATCGCGAAATACAAGCGCCGCGCTGATGAGCGCTCCGCGGCGGTCGTGGATCGGCGACGTGGAGCCCTCTATACGGGTTTCGGTGCCGTCGCGCCGGAGCAGGATGCAGCCCGGCGGGAGTGTTGTGGGGGTACCTCGCTCGATGGACAGGGCCATTGGATTGGTCACACGAGTGTGCGAGTTGGCCTGGAAGATTCGCAACACGAGTTCGACCGCGCAACCGTGGGCGTCCTCGTTGGGCCACCCTGTCAGGCGTTCAGCCGGGAGGTTGAGGCAGGTTACGTGACCCTCGACGTCGTTGTTGCAATGCATTTCATGAAGGGACATGCAGATTAGACGGAGCCAACCCAGGAATATCCAGCTTACGATCGCCTCAACGTACGAATTGCGGGGTCATCGGTTGCAGGGGTAGTCGTGGCCCTGCGGACAGTCAGAATGCGAACACGGCGGTTGGCTTCCGCCCTTCGAAATTGCTGCGTGGCCTCAGTTTGCGCATCGTTATGAAATCTCATATGAGCCTGCATTGTTCAGATCCGGTGACAGGTGAGTTTTCGATCCCGGCCGCTATCTCCCCGGGCTGTTCACCAGCGCGTGGAATGTCTGTTCACGATTGATGGAATATGCACCCCGAGTTCATGGTCAAAGTCTCCGGTGGCGCCTCAACCTTGGGAGGTGTCAAACAACACATGGCGTACATCGGGCGAGACAAAGAGCTGACGCTCGAGATGGATACCGGGGACGTCGCGCTGGTAAAAGGCGTCGGGCGGGAGTCGTGGAGGTTTGGAACCTGGCGATGGATGCCGATCGTCGGCTCACCGAACGTGCGCTCCAGCGGAGCGCGCCATCGGAGCTCGATGTTCCGTACATCCGTGCGCGAAACAATGGGCACGTACCTCGAGTGCCATTCTTGAGGTGAGAGCGGGAGGGAGCACTTTCCTGCAGGAATTCCCGCTTGGTGCCGGTTCCGGGTGCGCAGTTAAGGGCTCGTGAGGTCCTAGTAAAAAATCCCTATCGATCTTTGTATCCTTCGGTATCGTCGATCTGGAGGGAAGTCGCCATTCTCGATTTGGCGGAAATTGAGTCCTCTAACATTGTCAGAATTCAAAGCGACCCGTATTTGTTACGCAGGGACACGCACTTGCCGCGATTGTTTTCCTAACCGTGGTCATCTCTCGGATCGGTACAATGACCATGCCGATCGGTAGCTGGCGTGCGAACGCGCCGTACTGCAACATCGCTTTCGCCTTTATAACATTTAAGGTTTGTGTCTCGCATCAGAAACGTCTCAAACGATTGTGTGTATTGGCACATGGAGATTCGTCCGGGTGTGCGGTACCCTTCGAACTGATTTCATCGCAGCCGGGCGACTTCTGGATTTGCGAAAGCCGTAACTAACATCTGACGGGGCTGTGGGATTCTCATCCAAAGGTCTGCCCATGCGTGAACGAGAAAGCGACGCAGTGCACCTCGAACACGGTGGCCGATTGGACAGCATTCACAAAGAACGGCGCAGGAAGGCGTTGCTTAAGACAACGGCCCTACAGGATGCGATCCTGAACAGCGCAAACTTCTTAAGCATCGCCACCGATGAGAAGGGCGTCATACAGCTGTTTAATGCCGGCGCCGAACGTATGCTCGGGTACGTCGCTGCGGAAGTGATCGACCGGATCACGCCGGCTGCCATCACCGATCAGCAGGAATTGATCGCCCGCGCCGAGGCGCTGAGTATCGAGCTTGCAACCCCGGTCAGGCCGGGTTTCGAGGCCCTGGTATACAAGGCCTCGCGCGGGATTGAGGATATCTATGGCGTTACCTACATCGGCAAAAATGGCGCCCGGTTGGGGACGATGGTGTCCGTCATGTCGCTCCGCAACGCCGAGAACGTCATTATTGGCTATTTGCTCATCGGCACCGACAACACCGCGCGCCAACGGGCCGAGGTAGAGCGCGCGCGGCTGGATCAGGTCGTGCGGGATAAGAGCGCGGACCTCGAGCTCGCCAAGTCAGTTGCGGAAAAAGCGAACCTCGCCAAATCGGAGTTCCTCGCACGTATGAGCCATGAGCTGCGCACTCCGCTCAGCGCGATCCTTGGTTTTGCCCAGCTCATGGATTCCGGGTCGCCACCGCCGACATCCGCGCAGAAGCGCAGCCTAAACCAGATTCTCCAGGCCGGCTGGCACCTACTGGATCTAGTCAACGATATTCTTGATCTTGCACAGATCGAGTCCGGAAAAATTTCAATGTTGCTCCAGCCGATAGCGCTGAGCGAGGTCGTGCGCGAATGCCAGGCCATGATGGCGCCCGAGGCGAAGAAGCGCGATATCCGCATGACCTTTTCCCACTTCGACGTGCCGTATTTCGTTGCGGCCGAACACACGCGTTTGAAGCAGGTTTTCATCAACCTGCTCTCCAACGCGATCAAGTACAACAAGCTGGGCGGTGTGGTCGAGGTCGACTGCTTCGTGCGTACCCCTGAACGTGTTCGCATCAGCGTCAGGGACACTGGTGAAGGCCTGACTCGCGAAAAATTGGCGCAGCTCTTCCAGCCGTTCAACCGTCTCGGAGAGCGGGCCGGTGCGGAGGAAGGCACCGGCATCGGTCTCGTGGTGAGCAAGCGGCTGGTCGAGCTGATGAACGGCGCTATCGGCGTGCAGAGTACTGTTGGTGTGGGAAGCGTGTTCTGGGTAGAACTGGATCTGTTGACCCAGACTGGACTGGCCGCGGGCGCAGCCGCACCCAAAGCTACCGCGCCGGCACGGGTATTCCACGCCGGCACCCGGCCACGCACCCTGTTGTACGTAGAGGACAATCCCGCCAGCCTCATGCTGGTCAAGGACCTGGTGGCGCGCCGGCCAGATATTCGTTTGTTGACTGCAGGAGACGCGAATCGCGGTATCGAGATCGCACGCCGCTCGCTGCCCGATGTCATTCTGATGGACATCAATCTGCCCGGCATCAGCGGTATCGAAGCGCGAGAAATCCTTGCCGGCGACCTATCCACCGCAGACATACCGGTGGTGGCGCTCAGCGCCGATGCAATGCCCCGCGATATCGAGAAAGGTTTGCGGGCCGGTTTCTTTCGCTACCTGACCAAGCCGATAGAGATCAACGAGTTCATGAACACGCTAGAGGTGGCGCTGAAGTTCGCCGAATCGAAGGCGGAACGCCGCGTCAATGAGGAACAGGCATGAGCGTCAGTATGCCCGCCATTGTCGAAGCAAACATTCTGATCGTTGACGATCACGAGGCCGAAATACTTCTGCTCGAGCAATTGCTGCGTGACGACGGCTACTACCACGTGTCCTCGACGACGAACTCGCGTGAGGTCCGCGCTCTGCATGAAAGGAACCATTACGACTTGATTCTGCTCGATCTAAACATGCCCGGCCACGACGGATTCCAGGTAATGGCCGAACTGAAGAAGGACGAAGCCGGAAGTTATCTTCCCGTCCTCGCGCTTACGGTTCAGCCCTCTCACAAGCTGCCTGCGTTGCAGGCCGGCGCGAGGGACTTCATCAGCAAGCCGTTTGATCTGTTCGAAGTCAGGTCGCGTATTCACAACATGCTGGAAGTGCGGCTGTTGTACAGGCAGCTCGAGAATAGCACTAATAAGTTCAAGTACAAGGCGCTGCATGATCCCATGACGGGGTTGCCGAATCGCGAGCTGTTTGATGATCGGACAACACACGCGGTCGCCCTAGCCAAGCGTCACGCGTGGACCCTGGCGGTTATGTTTCTGGACCTGAATGGATTCAAATGCATCAACGATACGCATGGTCATGCAGTGGGCGATGAAGTATTGAGGGAGGTGGGAAGAAGACTGTCGGGTAGCACTCGCGATGAAGACACCATGTGCCGAAGCGGTGGCGATGAATTCCTGTGCCTCTTGATCAATCCAGGCGGCACCGAAAATATTGAGCGAATCGCCGAGACCCTGGCGACGGTCATCGGGCAACCCATCGACGTGGGCGAGCTGCGCCTGCACGTCGGGGTCACCATCGGCATCGCCGTCTGTCCGGCGAACGGCGCCACCGCAGAAAGATTGATTGAGGATGCCGACACGGCCATGTACCGTGCCAAGAAAGGCATGGTTGGCCATATGTTCTTCGACTCTTCGGAAACGACGGGGTCGGTCGGCGGTCGTGGCGCGCGGAGTCCGACACCCCGCTCGCCTTCACGCCGCTAAGTACGTCATGTTGCGCTCGCGGGAACCGCGATGACATCCCGAGCGAGACTACCCGCACAACCAGGCAAGACAGCTGCCATTACCGTCTTGCCTACATCCAGCACCAAGTCCGCTGCAATATGATTCGCCGCTCGATCTGCCCTTTCCTGGTTGCAGCACCTTGGTGTGCCGATTTGGGGTGTAGGAGTTCGAACTGGTTACCCGCATTGCGGCATCGCGGTGGGACGAATGCGGCTCACGTCGATTGGATCCGAACGCTGGTTTGATGTCATGTGTCGGTTCCGTTGGGCGGCGACTAAACGCCCGCCGACAGACCATGGGCAGCCGGCGGGCGTCTAACCCGGTGCCTCCAATCCTGACGTGAAATTAAAACCGGGCTGTAATTGATTAGGCGTTACTCCGCAGTGCGTTGTCCAACATTGCGTAAAGACAGAGAAGCCGCCCGCTCGGCGGGCGGCTTCTGGCACGATAATGCTGAGGTGCGTCATTCGCCACCGTCATTGCACGGCGGCAGCGTCGACGGGCGCTGACAGTTCTTCTGTCGGCCCGCCGGATGGTGGTGAACTCAGCCGTCAAGCTTCTAAGGCGTCACGTCGCACCGAGGCTCTTCGGGAATCGCGCCGCACTGGAGTGTACGCTATCGAACACACGATCGGCAAAACGGCTTGTGATCCAACAGGGCTCGGGTATCACAGGGCGGCTTACGGCGCAGGGAGCTGCCTCGTGTACGGGTGGACTACTGCGACGCCGCGCTAGACCGGAAGTCTCGGATGGCAGGAAGGCACCGTGTCGTCCGCGCTGGATGCCATAGCCCGCCTGCATCAGCGCATCGTTGCGCAGGGAAGCGCGACGTGAACGGCAACTTCAGGCGGCGGGCAACATTCTCATTTCTGGTTCCACTTGCACGGACTCTTACGGCGCATGCCGACGATCCAGGAGTGCATGGGCTATCCTCCACCGATTCGATCCCCGGCGATGCCATCTATCAACATGTCTGCCAGGGATGTCATATGCCGGGGGGCGAAGGTGCGGTTGGGGGTGGGACATATCCGAGGCTTGCGAGGAATCCCGATCTGGCGTCGTGGCGGAAGGTGGCCGTGATTGCGCTCATGGGTAGCGCAAATATGCCCGCATTCGGCGCGCCTCAGGGACGCACAATCGCGTCGCGTACGGCCTTGTTGAGCGATGCAGAGATCGCCTCCGTAACCAACTACCTGCGTACTCATTTCGGCAACCACTATCGCGATAGGGCCACCGCCCGTGACGGCGGGCTGCTCCCACATCCTTCAGTCCCGGCGTATCCTTGAAGTTATATGTGGCAGGGGGCTGGAGCCGCTCTCTGGAGCTCACAGATCCAGGATGCCGCGTTTCAAGGCAATCATGACGGCGCGCGTCCGATCGCTCGCGTTCAATTTTGCCAGGATATTCTTCAAGTGGCCTTTTACCGTATGTTCGGTGATGTCAACTTGGCCCCGATTCGCCGGTTTGAACCGCCCTCCGAGATACCACGCAACACCAACAACTCCTTCGCAGTAATGGGGCTGTCACCCATGTGAGCGGCGAGGTCCGAGGCGATCTGGGAATTGACATCGCGCCAGCAGCCTTTGCCAGGATCCCCTCAACGCACGAGGCGGCGTACCCCCAAACCAATGGCGGCAGCAAATATGGATGATGTTCTAGCTCCTGGCGTTCGCGAGAATCGCAGCGCAGCTCCAGCCGGCCGGATGGAGCAGTTACAGCCGCACTCGACACGCTTCTTCGAGCGATCGCGCACGGCCGACGGCGGCTCACCGCAGGCCTCGGAAAAATCCTTGCTGAAGCGACTGACGTCAGAAAAGCCGCGTGCAAATGCGGCTTGCGTCACCGTGATCAGGAAATTTGGATCCCGTAGCAAATTATTTGCCCGCGCGGGGCGCTTCTGTTTGACGAACTCCATGGGCGAATAGCCGCGAAAATTGCGAAACGCCCGGTAAATGCTCCGGATGCTCGAGCCGGCTATCGCAGCCATATCTTCGATGCGAAAAGGCTTCGGCCAATTCGCTTCGATATACTCCTCCACTCGTCGCACCTGACGCGGCGCGGCATTAGGCGCGGATCCGTCCAACAAATGCCGGAGATTGTGATCGCCGTTGCACAGCATTTAAACAATCAACGCCTGCTCCAACTCTTGCAGCACGAACGGACGAGTCTGAGGGTTCGATCGGGCGAGGTGCAGCAGGATGCAATCCAATATGGATGACGAACTACGCGCGCGCTGATTCTCGGTGCTCCAGCGTACAAAGGAGTCTGATCTTCCAGTGCAACCCGCAATGGCGTACATCAGCTGGCAAGCGCAATTGCGGGAGTATTGAGTTGGACGTGTCGCAGTGCAGTGCAATCGGAGCACTGCGCCTGAAACGCGCAGCGCTCCCAACCCACGCTCGAGCGTCCTCTCGTCAACACTTTAGGCGTCGCTGCGCTGAACACGCCGCGAGCATGACGCGCCTGGCAATTTGAAGACACGATTCGCCCGAGGGCAACTGCGCCGGGGCTGGAGACCCGGCGCAAGCGACCTTCGGGAACCGGTGCCCGCCGATGCCAGGCGCGCCAACGATGTAGTGCTACCGGTTGCCCGGCGGACAGGCGTGAGTTGGCGTCGTCAACCCCGAACGACTATCTCGGAGTTGGAGCTCAACTGTCGACTGTCAGATGACTGGGAGACAAGCGAACTTACGCTCTGTCGCAGGCATTCACTGACCGAGCGGCGCAGCGTGCTCCCGTATAGTCGGATCGTTTGCAGCAGGAATTCTCTGCCCAGGATCGGCTCGTCCGACAGTTCCTGTTCGGCCAGCACCTGCAGCAGAATTCGATCGGTAATGTCCTCGTGAGTCGTTTTCTCAATCACTTCGAATTCGAGCCGGTCGATGACGAGCCGCCGGATGTCTGAGAGAGTTATATATCGGCTCTCGCTCGTGTCGTAGAGGCGGCGGTTGGGGTACTTCTTTATCTGGCGCAGATTGCTCATCACATCTCCCTGTATTGAAAGAAGAAATATCCCACGCGAAACAGTTGATTTGCGGCGTGAGAGCGCTGGGTTTGAGCGTAATCGGCTCGATGTCCGGTTTAATATGCGCCTCAGAGTACGACGGGCCGAGCGTCAACGCTGTAGGGAAAACTGTGACAGTTGGGCCATGCGGAAAATTGGCGCGTCAGGTCGAGAGACCGTGCCGCGGCAGCGCTGAAGTCAGTTGCGCATCCGACATCAGCCAGATCGCCTGCGGATGTGCACTCCGGTAACTGTGTGATGTGGCAGCGCGCCATTTTGTGCGGCGTGGAGCGCGTACACTCCGCTGCACGTTGGAGACTTCATCTACAAATCCGATTGGCTCGACGCCGGTCCGTACACGCATCCTGTTGGTGGACGACCACGCCATTGTGCGGGAGGGGCTCGCGGTTCTGATTGAGCTCGAATTGGGGCTGAAAATTGTCGGATGCGCCGCGACCGGCGAGGAAGCGGTAGAGGCAGCGCGCCGACTCGAGCCGGATGTGATCGTCATGGACCTGGCATTGCCGAGGCTCAACGGAATCGACGCCACCAGGCTCATTACTCGCGACTTTCCACAGATTCGCATCCTTGCGTTGTCATCATTTCGAACGCTGGGACTCATTCAGTGCGCGATCAGCGCGGGTGCGCGGGGTTACGTTTCAAAGACTGCGGACGGAGCGGAGATAGTTAAGGCGATTACCGCTGTGCACGCCGGCGAGCAGTATCTGAGCTCCGAAATCTCTCGTTCACTTGTTAACAAAATTGTGCTTACGGCCGCCCCTGGAGGACCGCTCGCATGCCTGAGCAGGCGCGAGCGTGAGATATTGCGGTATGTCGTTGCGGGCTCCACCAGCGCCGAGATTGCCAAGTATCTGTTTCTGTCACACAAAACGGTCGAAACGTACCGGAGTCGGTTGATGGTCAAGCTGGGCGTCGACAGTCGGGCAGCGCTGATCCGCCTGGCAGAGGAATACGAGTTGCCTTCGCTGTGACGCGCCGCCGGATCCGCCAGGATTTCATCGGCAGATTGCTCCGTTGATACGACCTATCGTGTTTTTCCCTACATCATCGCCGTTTGCCTGTTGGTAAATTGCGGGTGAGGAGTTGAACCCCGGGTACTGTTGCAATTAATGGAAGGCCTGGTGGGAGTGCGAATTTTCGGACGTCGCCGCTTGCCTGTAGTGCGGTCGACAGTCATGAGATGCAGTAGTGCAGGGCTTCGGTTGACGCTGCAGGGCAGCAGCCGGTGTTTTAGTGCTGTGAATGCTAATCCTCGCACGACGTTGTGCGCTGTACCGACGAGAAGTCTGCAGCTTGGGGAACACAGACCTGGATAACGTGAATGGCCCAGTCAAACACACCCGATATGTCCACGACAGACCTTAGCGCGGGTTGCTCAGCGGCTAACGTATCCGGAGAATTTGCTCTTCAGACACGACAGCCGCTCGCAGAGCGGTTGTCGCAGCCCGAGCCGCTCACCTCGACACTGGTGACCCCAAAAGATCGCGCTCGGTTTACGGATGGCGTCTCGGCCGTTCGCGAAGCGAGCTCGGGCCTGGTTGCCGCGGGCGACGGCGATGACCAACCTGGCTGTGTCCATGAACACCCCTGCGGCAAACTCGATCAATTCCCGGAACGGTCGTTCGATCCTGCGCCGCGTTCCGGGCCTGTCCGATACGATTGCCAGCGGCCATGCAGATGCGCGGACCCGCTGCCAGGAGTCTCCGCTTTGCGGACGGAGGCAATGTCTCCAGCACGGCTCGAGGGCTACTTACGCGATGCATTGAGTCGTCACGCGCTGGATGTGCACTATCAGCCGCAGTACGACCTTGCTGAAGGTGAAGTGTGTGGTGTCGAAGCACTATCTCGCTGGGTGCATACCAACGGAGAGATCATAACTCCCTCGGTGTTTATACCCATGGCCGAACGGGTCGGATTGATTCAAGAACTGGGGACATGGGTCCTGAACAACGCATGCGAAACTGTTGCGTCGTGGGAAGCGAGTGCATCGCGGCTGCCGAACCTGGCAGTGAACGTATCGGTACTGCAAATCGATGTCGAGTTCAGTCGGACCATTCGCGCAGCTCTGGAGCGGTCCGGCTTGCCGCCCGAGCAACTGGAACTGGAGATCACGGAAAGTGCATTGATCACGAATGCCGAACAGACAATCAAGTGCCTGGAGGAATGGACGGAGCTGGGCGTTCACATAGCACTTGATGATTTCGGCACAGGCTACTCGAGCTTGAGTTATCTTGCGCGCCTGCCTGTCAAACGACTGAAACTCGACCGATCCCTGGTGCACATGATGACCCGGGACCGCCGGAGCGCCTGCATCATGCATTCCATCGTGCGCCTTGGCGCCGAGCTGGGTATCGAGGTGTGCGCCGAAGGTGTCGAAACCGAGAAACAGCTGGAAATGCTCATGGCGCTCGGGTGTCCATGTGTGCAGGGGTATCTGCTTGCACGACCAATGCCCGCAGTGCAGGCACGAGTTGCCCTGAACATGACATTGGAGGAGCGCCGCTCATTACTGTTGGGTCATACGGCTGCCAGCAATGATCGTTGATCTGGACAGTACTGCAAATATATTGAAGGTGCACCTTCCGGCGCCACCTTCAGTGTTAATCGTCGACGACGACGACCTGGTGCTTGCGCGGTTGAGGGAATTGGTGACCGCGGCAGGATACCTCGCGCGCACCGCGTCCAGCGGTGCTGAAGCCCTGCAAATGTTGGAAACAACGTGTGCGTCCATCGTGATTACCGATCTGGATATGGCGGGTATGGATGGCCTCGAATTGTGCCGGCATATTCGGGCCAGGGATTGGCCCGGCTACGTCTACATTGTTCTGCTCACGATCCGGGACCAGGAAAAGGATATTCTCGCCGGCCTCGAGGCCGGGGCAGATGATTATCTGAGTAAGCGCACGTCGGCAGCGCATTTTATGGCGCGCCTGCGCACCGCCAAGCGTATTCTCGAGTTGGAATATTCTTTGAAGTGCGCCGTGGAGATGAAGCGGCAGCTGGCGATGACCGATCCATTGACAGGTATCTACAACCGGCGCTATTTCATGAGACATCTGACCCGTGAGATGAAACGCTCCCTGCGATTCGGCGGTGACGTCGCGCTGCTGTTGCTGGATGTCGACAATTTCAAAAATGTCAACGACACGCACGGTCATCTGGTCGGAGACCGCGTGCTGCTGACCTTGACGCAGCTCATGTGCAAATCTGCGCGGCGCGCAACGGACTGGTGCGCACGGCTGGGAGGCGATGAATTTGCCTTAGTCCTCGAAGGAACGACTCTACAGGAGGCTCATGCCAACGCCGAGACGTTGCGCGAGTCGATCGCCGATTGCTCCATCGACACGACGGCAGGGAGCGTTCGCATCACGGTCAGTATCGGAGTGAGCTCTTTGGGATGTGTGGCCGATAGAGCCGTTGCGACGGTGCACACACTGTTGGAGGGCGCCGACAGGACTTTGTATTCGAGCAAAGCGCGCGGCCGGAATCGGGTCACCCTGGCGAATTTGAGCTCTGCCGCGCTACCGTCGTGCGACTCTGCCCACCTACGGGCCAAGGATGCCAATGCGAAACTGTCAGTCCGTTCTGTACGTTGACGATGATCCTGACATCTGTGTAGTAGTCCGGGCCGCGCTTTGCCTGATTGCAGGTCTTGATGTCTACACGGCTCAATCTGGAGCGGCCGCGATTGATCTTGCGTACGACCGAAGACCCGACCTCATCGTCCTGGACGTCATGATGCCCGGGCTGGACGGCCCGGCCACCTATCGACGCCTGCGCCAGAGCCCGCTGGTAGCCGACACTCCTGTTATTTTCATGACAGCAAAAGTTCTGCCGGCCGAGGTTTCCAACCTGCTCGTGCTGGGCTCGATTGGCGTGGTCGAAAAACCCTTCGATCCGGTGACACTGGGAGGCAAACTGATCTCGTTGTGGAATGAGTCGCGAATCGAGCCGGAACCCGCGAAGCGGCTGGGCGGCGCGTACGAGGTGCAGGCGATCGTGGATTCGCTCACCAGGGAGTTTCTCGAGCGGATCAGCAAAGATGCGCTGCGGCTGGCGAATCTGGCCATCTCTGTGCAGCGTGGTGAATGGTCGTTGCTCAGCGAAATGGAGCGCCTGGCGCATTCGATTCATGGCGCGGGCGCGCTGTTTGGATTTCCCGCCATTAGCGAATCCAGCGGAATAGTTGAGTGCCTGGTGGAGGGGTTGCGGTCCAGTACGCCACAGACTCGATCGACCGCCGAGTCCGCCGGGATGAAGCTGTCAGCCGGTATCGGGCGCCTTGCGAAAGAGATCGCGGCGGCGAACCCGACGGTCCAGGGTGGGGCGGGAATGTTCAAAGTCGCGCGGTGGGCAGGTGAACCAGGATTGTAGCGGCCACTTGCGCCGGGGAGGCTTGCGACTTGACGAGGACGGCGTCGACTTTCTCGTGGACGTGCGCGGGGATTTCACTAGCCAGAAGGACGATCGGGACGTGGTGTCCCACGAGACCTGGGATACGATCCACCAGGTTTATTCCGGATCCGTCCGGCAGCGATTGTTCGAGGATGACCAGGTCAAACTTGTGTTCTCGAAGCATTCGCTCAGCATCTCGCAAATCCTGGGCGGCCACGATGTCAACTCTCCCCGACATTGTGGCACGTATCACACTGACCAAATCCTCGTCATCCTCGACATACAACAGTTTTGGAAGGCGCGTGCCGGTCCCCATGCCCGGCGTCGGGTTAACGGGGGAAATGTTGAGGACCTGCCGCGCTGCGGCTTCGGAGAGGAGAATTGGCGGACGCGCATGCTCGCTCGAATCGATTCGCGGCAGGCTGAGAGTGAAAACCGTCCCTTGACCGAGTCTCGTGGAGAAGCCGATGGTACCCCCCATCGCTTCGATGAGCTTTCGCGCGATACTCAGTCCCAGGCCGGTTCCTTCAAAGCCGCGTGTGCCCGAGGAATCAGCCTGTGCGAATTTTTCGAATACACGACTCCGGAATGCCTCGGGAATACCGGGGCCGGAATCCTCGACCTCTACCCGCATAGCCGTTTCACCGCTGAGCATGCGTACCACCACTTCAGCGCCCGCGGGAGAAAATTTGGCCGCGTTTGACAGCAGATTCGTCAGGACTTGCATGAGGCGATCCGGATCGACCGCAACGCAATCGTCGGCGGAGTCCGCCTCCAGTCGCAATCGTACTTCGCATTTCGCAGCGTAACCCGTATTTGCTTCAACGGCCTGACGAAGAATATGTGCCAGCGGCACACTTGCAATCTGCAGCACCAGTTGTCCGGCTTCGAGTTTTCCAAAGTCGAGAATGTCGTTGATGATGCGAACCAATCGTCCGCAGTTTTTATGCGCAATCCGCACCATCTCGGCGGCATTCTCCGGAAGCGCGCCCAGAGCACCTGACTGAAGCAATCCCAACGAGCCGCTGATGGAAGTCAAGGGCGTCCTGAGCTCGTGACTGACTGTCGAAACGAAGTCCGCCCTCAATCGATCCATTTCCTGCCGCTGCGAGAGATCCACGATCGAGCTCAAGACAAACTCGCCTTGCGAGGTGTGCAGAGGATTGAGTCCAATTTCCACCGGCATTTCGGAGCCATCTTTTCTGAGACCGTAGAGCTCTCTACCCGCACCCATTGCCCGCACTGCGGGAGAGTCGAAGAAACCCGCTCGAAACTTGGGGTGACTAGTGCGAAAGCGTTCCGGGACCAGCATTTCGACCTGCCTTCCGATCAGCTCGGCGCGCGGATAGCCAAAGAGACGCTCGATCGCAGCGTTCACCATGACCATCGATCCGCCGACGTTCATTAACAGCATCCCGGTTGGCGCGGCGTCGATCGCGAGGCGGAATCGCTCGTCGGCGCGCTTGCTTTCAGAAATGTCGAAGCTGACTCCAAACATCCGGATGATGCGTCCGTCCGTATCCCGCGTAGTGCGCCCGGCCGCCCTCAGGTACAGTATTTCGCCACTTGCATGAATGATGCGAAACTCGGTGTCATACGACCGTGGGCCGGAGAGTGCATCCGTTACCTCCTGCTTACATCTTTCGCGGTCTTCCGAATGAAGCCTTGCCAGCCAAGAGGAGAAAGGCAGTCCCTCGGCCAGCGGCGCGAGGCCGTAGAGTCCGAACATGCGTTTGTCCCAGTGCAGCTCGCCGTTTTCAACTTCGAATGTCCAGAAACCCAGACGGGCTGCATCTGCCGCGATTTCGAAGCGGACCGCATCGCGGACCAGAGCTTGGTTGACCCTCTCGAGTTCCACCGTGCGATCTAACACGCGCTGTTCGAGCGGCGCATTCGTGTTCGGTGCGCCGTCTCCTGCACGACCGCGCTCACTGGACTGCTGCTCCAAGTCCGAACTCACTCGAGCACCGAGGGGCTTGCCAGGCGCAGCGCCTTGGGGACGAGATGAATCAGAAGCATCGCGGTCGCGACAGTTGCGATGGCAGTGATTGCCGCGGCACTGCCGGTAATCCAGCCCGCAGGATACCCGACCGTCGGGATTTCCGGGACGTGTGTTAACCCGCTCGCACCGATGAAGATTGCGAAACACAGGACCCATCGAAACTGGAGATCCTTGCGCCTGCAGATACAATAAAACAGATTGAACGGAGTCGAAGAACAGGCGAACGCGACGAGCCAGTCGGAAACAATGTTGAGTGCGAGTGCGCCCGGCGGCGACAGGCAAGATGTATCGTGGGACATGAACCCTCGAGTGGCAAACAACTCTTCAACGGATTGGGAAAACATCGCGAATCGCCCGGTCCAGTGCAGCTGTACGCGGGGAGCGCATCCAGAAGTTCAGTGACGATACTCTTGTTTCGGCTGAATACGTGGACCGTGTCGTGCTGCATTGCGCGAAGCTGTCCGAAGAATGCGGTTCTTTTTCCGCCCATATCATCGTCAATGAGTGACGCTGACGTCCTCCTTCCTCACTGCCGGTAAGTCATTCCAACCGCGACCGATCCAATCAAACTCTGGCGCTCCGGATGCGGCAGTGCGTCCAAGATGCGGCTTTGCTACGCCCGGCGTTGCAAGGGTGCCCGATGGCAGTCTGTGTGTTGTCTAGACCGTATGTGCTCTAGCGTAGATATTGCACGGGCGGGCGCTCCTGAATTGCTGGAACATCCGGCCTGAGGGCGCGGTACCGCACGGACCCATGCGCGGGGGTTGCTGGAGTAAGCCGATTTGGCTGCCCAGCAGGACTCTATGCCTCGCAAGATGCTTCTGATCGAAGACGAGCCTGTGCATGCCAAGAGTGTCCAAGAAGCTGGCCGACTCGAGCGATGGATCTGCTCGGTTGCGTGCGTACCTCCGATACCGTCAGCCGGCAGGGAGGTGACGAATTCCCGCTTTCGGAAGTGATGCATTCACGGGACGCAGCTGTCACTGCGGCGAAGATACTTCTGGCGCTGAGCCCGCCCCATTGCATCGATCATCACAATCTCCACCTTACCGCCAGCATCGATATCGTCATCTACCCCGATGACGGAGCCGACAGCGAGACGTTATTGGAGCGTGCGGATTTTGCGACGTACCACGCCAAAGACAGGGGGCGAAACAACTATCAATTCTTTAAAGCGGACATGAACGTGCGAGCGCTCCAACAGCAGGCACTTCGGTACTATCGCGAGCGGGCGAGTTTGTCGGGCGAACCGACTGGGCATCACTAGTTCGAAAGCATCTCGAATCCGAAGACGCGGACGAGTTCTACCGTGTAAATCGGGCTGCGATGGAGATGGGGCTGGATGCCTTCGACTGGCACTGGCGGCGCCCGCAAGCGGACCCTCACCAGGGCAGCAACTGGTTCCATGTGATGCAGACAGCGACCTCCACCCGCATCGACCAGATTGTCTCGTTAGCCGAGAGCGTCCTTCCGCTGCACGAGATTGCGATAGGGCCGGCAGACGGACTCGGATTGGGCAAAGAGTTCGAAGCGCGCTCATGTCTGGACTTCCTGCTACAGGATCTGAATCGTTTCCCTGGCAAAGGGCAGGCCCTGATTCTCGCGGGATTGCGAAGCCCTGTCGTGCGTAATCGGAACATGGCGCTAAATGCCCTGGCGAACTGGGATCCCACCTCGCGTATTCAAAAGCGAGACGCGCTCGTGCAGGCACGGCAAGAGGAGGTGGACGCGAGACTGAGGGAACGAATAGAGGGTCTGTTGGCGACCGAATAGCTGAACGTGCCGGAAGTGACGGCCGAGAGCGCGGTCTGTCGATTTCGGTGGGCAAAGGGAGCAAAGTAGTGCGGTAATGCCCGTCGAGCCATTAAGCTTGGGGCGGGGAATGGGTAACTCCGCGGGTACCCAGAGAAAAAGTTAGTAGCGTTGAGTACCCGATCAAACCCAGTGGCCGTATCCCAGGTGTTTGATCGGTGCGCCCGAGTCCGTAAAGAACAGGCAGTTGTGTTGGACGAGGCCGGCTCGGACCGCGCGGTCGCGTAGGCGCAGGTGGCGGTAGCGCACGCTGACAAAGGGCAGAGCGTCGAGTTTCGGACGCCAGGGCTCTCCGGCCGCGCTGCCGCTGTTGCGCTGCACAGGCACTCTGGAGGTGATGCCCAGCTTGCAATACCAACAATTCGATTCGCGTGAATAAAGCGGAGAGCGATCTCGATATCGGGTTAGTGGTCCGGAAGGATCGTGCGCCGGAGATCTTCAACACTGACAAAGGATCGCGGTTCACCAGCGACGATTGGATCAAAGTGCTCGATGACGCTTCCACGCAGATGGCGGTCTAAGCGATGCGATCACACCAGAACCCCCAGAGCTTCTCCCGCAAGGCGGGAGACTGCCTGCGTGAAGACGATTGACGAAGAGCCAAGACCAAGAGAACATCATCATCAACCGCCCAGGCAGATCCACTTAATCCGCAAGAGAAATCTGTCCTAACAAGCGAAGCGACCCCTGAACCAGGCTACGGATCGAGCTATTCGCAGCCTCCACATCGAGCGCGTGCGTGGCCGACTACTACATCCCGCTGGCATCGATCCTCGGTTCGCTGCATCTCGACGGCGTTCCGTTCATTGGCGATTGGCTCAAAGGCGCGACGCATCTCATTGGTGTGCGGCAGTGGGATGAAAGCTGGAACGACACGCACGCGACGATTCGTGGAACGCTCGTGTGGGGCGGCGGCGATCTGGCGATCGAGCGCGAGAAGCTGCGCGTCGCATTCTTTGGCCGTCCAGTCGGCGGCACGTCCGAATTCGACTTCGAGCTGAGCCTCGCGCGCGGTCCGCTGCTCGATACGCTGCTCGCCCTTGGCGAAGAATCGCTCGGTGCGGGCAATGTGCCGACGCTGGACGGTCGTCTCTCATTTCTCTTTCGCGCCGATGGTCCGCCGTCCGACTTCCGCCTCGTCCTAAGAGGCGCTGGCGTCACGCTGCGGTTCGCTCGCGATCTCGTCCGGAAAGGCACGCTCGTGAACGCCGCCGACGGCACGCCGATCGGCATCGCGCCTATTACGCCGGATTCCACAAACCCGGACGCCGACGCCGCCGACATCCTGCTCGGTCCCGGCGTCGTCGTCATCGATTCGAACGGCCTCTCGGCGATCGAGCTGGATGACGACCAGGCGGTCGTGGCGCCACCGATGCTGATCTATAGCGGCGACAGTCCGCTCCTCGGTCTGCTGGTCAGGAAGCTGAAGGTCGACTTCGACTCCGATCGCAGCATTCCCGAAGCGCTCGCCCATGGCTTTGACGAATCATGGATGGGCGTCTACTTCCAAGAGCTGGCGTTCTTCGGTCTCGACGCGATCTTTCCGACGATGCCCAAGGTTGCGGATCCGCAAGTCCAGGGTGCCGGGCTCGTCTTCGAAGCGAAGAACTGGTTCATCGGCACCGACGGCGTGTCCGGATCGCTCAAGCTCGCGCTCGAAGTCGGCCCTGAGGCCGCCGAACCCGACGCCGAGCCGACGCGGGAGAACATCTTTCGCGGACTGTCGTTCGAGCTCGAATTCGATCGCGGCGTTCTCGTCCGCGCGATGGGCGAAGTGACGCTCCACGTGCACAAGCTCGGCAACGAATTCGCGAGCCTCGGCCCGGACGGCACATTGGCGATTGGTCTCAACATCCGCACGAACGTCGACGGCGGACTGCTCTACGAGTTCCTCCTGCGGACGCCGCGGCCCGACAATCCAGCCCAGGATTTCGGCCTGCTGACGCTCAGCGACGAAGTCGCCGATGTCTTCCCATACGTGCTGTTGGTGATCGGGGCTGTGGCCAATGCAAGCGCCGCCACCGAGTACGCACTGCTGGTTGTCTCGCTCTTCACGGCCGTTGACATTTTCGACTGGAAGGCACTGTCGCTCGACAACCTGAAAATCCGCCGCCGGACCGAATCGATCGACATCGTGTTGCCCAGTGGAACACCGGCGCGCGCGGAGCTCCGGTATCTGGAGTTCGTGCTCGACTTCAAGATGAAGGTCGGCCTCAACTTCCCATCGGTGGGGCCACTGCCGCGCATCAAGACGGACGAGGACCATCCGCTCACGCTGCTGGCCAGCGGGTTCACGTTTTCGTGGATGACCAATTTCCGCGAGCACATGAACGACGGCATTGGCGATCGAAAGCAGTTCGACATCTTCTTTGATCCGAAGAGCGCGCTGTCGATTGAAGTCGGCGACCAGACGATCGTCAAATCGGCGCCGTTCTCGATCGTCAAGGCCGGCATTGGGGAGTGGGAGCGGGGGCTGTGGTTCGACTTCGGCTTCAAGATGACCCAGGATTTCGGGAACTTCGCATTTTCGGTCGTGCCGACGGTCGTGCGCTTCTATTTCCTGACGAGCGGCGCGGTCGACCACGTCGATTTCAAGGGCGCCAGCTTCTCGGTCCTCGTGCCGAGGACAATCTACGCGCGCGGAGAATGGCAGGTCGGCGATCTGACGCGGATCACGGGCCGCGCACTGATCTTCGGGTGGTCGCAATCGCTCCTCGAACCGACCAAGCCGGAGAACTGGTGGCTGAATGTCGGCTTCGGGATCAGGCAGCAGGACCTGCCGCCGCCGCCCGAGCCGAAACGGGTCACGTCGACAATCGTCAGCGCTGATCTCGAATGCTCTTCAGGGATTCCGGTCGGGAGCATGAGTATTTACGGTCTGTCCGGGCTGTACGCGGAGCACGCACGGCCCGCCCTCGGCGGCGCGACGCCGGCGCAGTGGCTGACCGAGCGGCCGCCTCAATACCAGGTCGACATGGACAAGTGGGAGGGTGCTGAGGGCCACAAAGGGATCGCGTTCGGCGCCATCATCGGCTCCAGCGTCGACCACGGACGACCGTGGAATCTGAAGGCCGGCGTGCTCATCCTCGACGGTTTTGACGAGGTGATGCTGTTCGGCACACTGAATCTCCTTGAGAAACGCAAGACCGTCAAGGACACCAACTCTGCCGCCTATTCGTTCTACGCATCGATCGACACTCGGAGCAAGGACATCCTGCTCGGCTTCCGGTTCGACAAGAAGGTGCCGGCCTCGACTGGAAGCATGTTCAAGGTCGCGGTTCCGTTGGAGCTCCTGGTAAACATACGGGACTGGCATTGGCATTTCTATGCGGGACAGGACAAGCCGCCGTCGAAATACATTAGCGCGGAGTTTCTGAGTAGTTATACGGTCGCCGGCTACTTCATGGGCGACACCGCGACGATCACGAATCTCGCGGAGACCGGCATCGACGTTCCAGGCACCGCGTTCGCGCTCGGGATCCGTTTCGCGATGGAAGGTGGCAAGAAGGGACGCCACTACAAACTGATCTACTACCTCAAGGCGGAAGCCGACGTCGCCTTGAGTGCCGCCGAGCCGCACCTATCGTTGATTCGCGCGAAAGTCGCCGGTGGACTGGTGGCGAAGGCGTGGGGAATCGGCTTCGAATTCGAGCTCAGCGCGGATTTCATGTGGGTGCGGCCGACGCCCGATTACTTGCAGGGGTTGCTGAAGGTCACCATCGATCTTCCGTGGCCGATTCCCAATCTCCACATTTCGATTCCGTTGACGCGTGGTGAAGACGGCGACGGCGAACCGATCACGGGCAGTCTGATCGATGGACTTTCGCTCTTCCTGCTATCGGAGCACCGCAGCGTCGAAGTCACCGCCGCAGCCCCGCCGGCAAACGTGCCGCTCAACCCGGTGTTCTCGCTCGCCTTCAAGTACCCGATGCGAAACGGCGCGGGTGTCCCAGGCAGCTTCAACGTCGCCGGCGGGAGCACGACGACGTCGTACTACGTCGGCGGCGATGCGGCCGCGCCGCGCGCCTACGTGATCACGCTGGACGAGCTCTCGCTGTTCAAAGACACCGGCGGCACGCTGACGCTTGTGCCAGGGCCGTTACCTGCGTTCTGGCGTCCGGATCCGTTGAAGGCTGCGGGCGGTAACGCAGCGACGCGGATCCTCGAGCTGTTCTCATACAACGGCATCGGTGCTTCACGATTCATCGGCGCATCCGCCGAGTACGTCGACTGGGCCGCGTCGGACCTCGATCTCTGCCCTCCTGAGCCAGTGAAGTCCGTCTGCTACGTATTCGACGATCTGCCGCTCGGCCTGCTCGCCGGCGAGCAGCGAGTCCACGCGCCCGGCGATGCCCGCGCGTTGGTCGTGTCGGCGGTCGGCGAAGCGCCGTTTGCCGAGAGTGTTCGGCGCTACTACGGCGCGGTTCGGACGGCGATCGAAGTGATCGAGACGCCCGTGATTTCGAGCCTGGCGGCGCACGCGATCCGTCTTCCGGCCACCAACGGTGTCGCGACACCGATCACGGCCGCCGATCGACTCCAGCTGCGTTTCGAACGCTCCGACGAAGTGCGCCTGTTCGTGTTGCGTTATCCGACCGCGGTGGTCGAGATCCGTGGGTGGCTCGGGGAGACGCTGGTCGTCAACGGCGCGAACGGCATCGAAAGCGGTCCCATCGGAGAGGATCGCTTCACGTTCGTCGAGTACGTCTTGCCTGGACCGCTCGATCGGATCGAAATCGAGGTCGGGCACGGCGTGGGACTGCGGCTCCGCCAGTCTCTGCTCGTGCGTGCGTGTTTCAAGTACAGCACCGACGTACGCCGATTCGACGATCAGCTTGCAGCGAGCCTCGGTTGGAGCAGCTTCTGGTCCGACTTGCTCTCGCAGGACGCCGCGGCGTCGTCGGCGCTGTTGTTGGAACCAGGCACGAAGTATGCACTTCAGATTCGAACGAGCTGGCGGCATTTGCGCGAAGACGGATCAATGAGTGATCCGCACGCGACGATGGAAGAGTTTTCGTTCACAACGGTGCCGATCGACCAGCCGCCCGCGTCCCTGCGAGGACCGGCATCGGCGCTCGAGCCGGGCGACTACGAGGTCCAAACCGTTCCTGTCCACGGCCAGCGCGTGTATGCCGACCGGCCGATCCGGCTCGATTTCGCCGATCCGCGTACCGACAAGATGTTCGGTGCTTTCAACCAGCACCTGATTCTCCGCATCGTCGACGAGCACGGGCAGGACTTGTTCGACCGCCTGGAGTTCCTGCGTGAGCATGCCACCGAACTGCCCGAGTACCAGCGGGCCTGGCGCGACCTCGTGCTGCAGCTCCCCTGCGTCCCTCCGGGCCTCGATGCTCTCTGGTCGAAGGGCGTCGCGCATTTCTCCAGCGTCCTCGACATCGACGCGAAGTACGACGGCGCGCTCGTGTTGGTTCCCGCTGCGGTCACGGATCTGACGGCTGTCGAGAACTGGGATACGTTGCCGACGTTGTACCGATTCCACTTCGAGACGTCGCACTACCGGACGTTCGCGGACCACGTGGCGGCGTATGCGTTCTACGATGAAATCTGCGAGCAGCCGACGGATCTCGCTGCGATCGCTGCAGCGCTCGGACCACTTTCGCCCGGCGAACACATTGTGGACGATGGCCTGCTGGAGCGGCTGATCGCCGACCACCTGCATCTTCTGCCGCGGAACCTGCCGGAGCGTCCCGAGGTCGTGCGCGTCTGGCGACTCACGGGCGGCGGTGGATCGCCCGTCACGCTGCTCGCGCTCCTGTTGGATGATCCCGAGCCGTTCTTGCGTGCCGGTCTGGATTCACTGGCGGTGGTCAGTGCGACGGACGTGATCCTCGTGCAGCAGCAAAGTGGCGCACGGACGTTAGTGCTCTTCCGCCAGGGTACTGGCATCGGGAGCCCGCCGTCTGGCGATCTCTCCGTCGTCCTCGCGTCTTCATTCGTCGATGCCAACGGAGCGCCGGCGACGGAGACCGCCACGCTCCTCATTCCGGTGCCTTCACAACCGCCGACTCTGGCCGCGGAGCCCGTGCCATGAGCGTCTGGGTCGATCCCAATCTGTTGTCGATCGTCGGCGTGGGGCTTGCATCCGACCCCGACGTGCCCGACGGGCGCCACCTGCGCTGGTTCATGGGCGCGCCGCTCGGCTTTCCGCGCGGCGGCTTCCGCCTGCGGCGTCACGTGAGTCGTGCGCTAGCGTCGTGGGATCAAACAACACCGTCCGATCCGCTCATCCACCAGCAGTGGACGTCGCAGTCCGATCTCGGGCCCGGGCCGAACCGCCGGTTCGACAGTGGACTAACAGTCGCGAAGGCCGGTCCGTTTCTCTACGGTGCCACCTCACCCGCCGCGGTACCCCAACTGAAGCTGGACGCGCCGCCCGTGACGTTCGATTTCGGGATAACAGGCCCGGGCACCGGGCCGTTTCCGCCTGGACCGATGCTGTCGCACCCGGCGGTGTTCGTGCGTCTGACGATCGTCCGACGCCGCCGGACGGGATTCGCGTTCGCCACTGCGTCGTACGACGCGCGCGGCGCGTTTTTCATCCAGGATCGCGCGGGCGTCGGGTTCGAGCGTCCCGGCTGGTTCCCTGGCGATCTGGACGACGTCGTCCTCACGACTGCGAATGGCCGCCGCATTCCGTCGTCCGCGGAACGGTTTGTCGATGTTACGGCGTTGTCTGGGCGCGATCGCGACGCGCTGGCCGCTCTTCGCCGGGCCGGCCGTGCACCCGCACAACACGCGCCGCTCGATCCCAACCCGTGGGTCACCGAGACGCTGCTGCTGCGCGGAGGTTGGATCGATCACGTCGAGATCGTCGGAACCGATGCGCTGTTGGCGCGCATCCAGTGGATTCGCGTCCGCGACTACGCGGGGGATCCGGCGTGGGTGGACGTCGGTCGCTTCTTCCTGCCGCTGACCGATGCACCGGAGATCTATCCCGAATGGACGACCAACCGGGCAAAGGACGTCGTCAACGAACGGCTGACCCTGGCACTCCCGAAGCGCAATCTGCCGTGGGACGATCCAACACTGGCGGTCACCAACAACCTCGCGCGCCGATATCAGGGCGAGACGTTCGAAGCGATCGACGAAGCCATCAGGATCTTTCTGAAGGAGCAAATCGCGGCCGTCGTCCCGCAATCGGACATCGAAGTCGAACAGACGCTGGAGTCGACCGGTGGTGAACCGGAACCGGTGACGGCGCGTGTTCGGCCGTTCGAACATGTCTACGGGGCAGCGGCGGATCCGCAGATCGCACGGCTGCTCGGCCTGATGACGACCGACGTCGTCGATCCATCAGGACTCTACGACTACGCGATTGACATGAACGTGCCACCGCTCTGGGTGCAATGGGCGCTCTTTCCCCGCGAGGCGGCACAGGCAGCCGAGGAATTGCGGGCCCGGGGCATCGACGGATGGAAAGGACTGGAGCTCGACTCGCGACCGGACATCTGTCTGGCGATGGCGCCGGCGATCGGGATTGCGGCGTCAATGGCGCCGGATCCTCCCGCCGATCTTCAGGCGCGGGTCGCGCCTGACATCGTGATGCGCCCGGTGCAGGCGCACGTCGAGCTCAGTTGGCGCACGGATCGTTCGACGGCGTTCGATAACAACGGGCGTTCACGCGTCTTCTACACGCTGACGCGCACAGGTGCCGCGGGCGACACGCTCATCCATCATGTCGAGGACGAATCCGATCTGCTCATGCCGCATCTCCCGACCGAGCGCCAACCGGCGGACGGCCGACTCCGTCTCGTCGATCGCGAGATACCCGAATGGGGGCCGTACACGTGGCACCTGCGCGGCATGGACTTATGGGGCCGCTTCAGTGGCGCGGCGTCGGTTGCAGAAGACGTGCGCGACACCATCCCGCCGCCCGCGCCGACTGCTGTGGTGGCCGAACTTCACGGCGATGCTGCGGCACTCGCCTGGACCGATCTTTCGATTGCATTCGACTGGGGCGACGGTCTCGCAGCGGTCGCCCCGGATCTCGATCGTTTCGAAGTGCACGTCCGTCAAGGCTCCGTCGATCGCGCGGTCGCCGGAAATCCCGCGACGTGGGGACACTTCGAACACGAACCTGGCAGCACCGCGTCGCCCGTCATAATCAGGTGGCCGGCGTTGACGCTCGATGTCCTCCCGCCGGGGACGACCGGCAGCATCAGCGCGACGCCGATTCGTGCCGAGGAAGGCGGCGGAGTGCGGATCGATGCGCGCATCGGTCGAGTGCGAGCGCCGTTCGATCTCGATCAGCGCGCGACGGTCGCGGCGACGGTCCGCGCCATCGACGTATTCGGCAATGCCGGGAGCTTTGCGTTTCACGCGCAGGCGACACGACTATCAGTCGTGCCGCCGGTGCGGCCGCCGGTGGCCAACGAAGTCGCCATGGCCTCCCGTCCGGACGCGCTGGGCACGTCATCATTCACGGTTGCGTGGCCGGATCTCGGCGCAGGCCGGGTCCGCGTGCTTCGGGCGTCCGCAGTTTCACTGCTCTCGGCCTCGGGCACGGACGTGGCTCAGTACGAAGCCCTCGACCTCGGTGGACAGGCGGCCTTTCTGCGCGGCCTTGCGATCGTTCACCAACAGGTGTTCACGCCAGATCACGAGCTGCCCTATCCCGCGAGCGCCGGCACGCATGCGGCGCGCTTTTCCGCCCGCGAAACGGCCCTGACCGTGTTCGTGATCGACGCGATCAGCGTCACCGAGGCGCGTGCGCCCTGGCCGGTCGACCCTCACGCGTTCGTTGTCGTGGCGGTACCGCGCGTGCGGCTGCCGCAGACACCGATGGTACGGGAAGCGCGTGGTGGGGATCGGCAGGTCACGATCCGCATCGCTCCAGATCCGACCGGCGACGTCGTCGCGTTTCGCGTACACCGCGCGCGACTATCGGAAGACGCCGGCGACTTGCGACGGATGCGGCTGGTGGCACGCGTGGAAATTGTTGCGCCGGCTCCAAGCGAATCGCCCTCCGACGTCATCGTCGAGGATCACGAGGTGTTTGCGGACGTCGACTATTGGTACTCCGTCGTCGCACTGACCGCCGACGGCACGACGTCCGTGCCGTCGGCGCCGATGCGCGCACGGCCGTTCACCAAGTTGCCGCCGCCGGCACCGGTGTTGCTCACGGCGGCGCGGCAGGGCGCGACCGCGATACGGCGAATCACCTGCGTGCTGCCGAGACGTGATCTCCCAGTCGTCTTGCAGCGGCGTCAGAAGGGACGCATCGACTGGCGCAACGCCACGGGACCGCACATTCTGACGGGCGGTCGCATCGATGTGTCCGCACTCGTGCCGCTCGCCGTGCCGCAAGGCTACGAGATCTCGGTCGACGATGAGGTCGCCGCCGATGTGAACGAGCGCTACGTCTACCGTCTGCGCTTGAACGATGAGCGCGGTCTGACGGCCGAGAGCCACGCGATCGAGGAAACGCCGTGAGCAACTCGCTGCTCGACATCGCGTTCAACTGGATCGGGACGGGTGCCGGCGTACCGCGGTTCTGCTTGCCGATTCCGTTGCAGTTTATTCGTACGCAGCACTTCGGTGATCCGAACGGCGCTGGCGTTCATGACTCGCTCGTCGCTCAGGTACCGGTCGGCGCCGCGATTCTCGCGCCGACCAACGGTCTGCTGTGGCAAGTTCCCGAGCGGGCGGAGAACAGCGGACCGCTGGCGGCGGACGTGCTGCCGCTCTGGCCCCGTCTGACGCGCATCGATGGGACCGTCATCGATCCACGTCGAACACCTGCGTCACTGGCGAACTTCGACATCCTGATAGAGGTCTGGCCGTCAGCGCATCGGCGGCTGGAGTACATCATCTCATCGCTCGAGATTCCCGCGGGATTCGAGCATTGGGACCTTGCGCAAATGCCCGCGCCGCGCTGGTTTCTGCTGCGTGGCATCGGCGATCTGGCCGCCAGTGCGCAGAGCATCGCAGCCGCGCAGTTCGCCGGCACCGGAATCGCTCCGGAGGTTGGTGCGATCCGCGCCGGCAAGGTCCCCCTCTACGTCGACGCCGGCACGCAGCTCACGCTTGTCGACGACGAACACGAACGAATCGAGATCTGGGCATTCGACACAACAGGCGCCGCGATTGATCCGGACTGGGTGTTCCAGATATTCGACATCCTCGGAGCGGACTCGGATTTCACGAGTGCGAAGGCCACGCCTGCGGGCGCGTCGGCTTGGCATGCGCCGAAGCGTCATGTCTTGGCGTTTTGCAATAACGCCAGCGCACCGTACCGCGGACGTCTCGATCCCGATTGGCTGCCAAGCGATCTCGACGTGCCGCCGCAGCCTGAACTGATTGTGACCAACACCGCTTCTGGCATCGACCCCTTGCACATTCCTGAGCATGGCGTGTTGGTCATCGAAGAGGACAACCCGGCGTATGCTGCGGCGGTCGGTCGGCTCGCGCACCTGGAGCTGCCCGGCGAACATGAACGACTAACGCTGATGCCGCACGGCACGCTCGAAAAGCAGATCCAGGCCAGCTTCGGCTCGCACAGCTTTTTCCGTCTCCAGGTCGTGGACTTTGCGCAGTGGTTTCCCAAGAGCGCCAACGTCCGCAACGACGCCGCGGGTGACGACGCGTTAAAGCGGTACACCGAGGGAAACGAGATCGTGCCGCTCATCGACGGCCGCGACATGCTGCGCGAGGTGTACCGGGCGTGGCGCGCGACATACGCGATCGAGACGTACGCGTCACTCGATCACATTCCCGCGCTCGATCCCGATGCGGTGATCGCCGTACCTGAGCCGGCGCTCGCGGCCAAGGCGCGCATTCTGCTGACGAACGCGTGGTTGGAGCCGCACACGGCGCTCCTCGGCCGCCGTGCACTCAATGCGGCGCCTCGCACGCAGGCGGAAGAACTGCCGCCGCTGGACGATGTGCTCAATGGGTTCGTGGTCGTCGGTGCGTTGCCGCCGTTCGGCATCGATGTTCCCGATCCCGCGGCGCCGACCTCGTCCCTGCCGAATCACCGCATGTGGTGGATCGTCTCGACGAAGCCGCTCCCGCCCGGCGTGTATGTCGAGATCCGCCAACTGACGATCATCGACAAAGTCCGCGGCGACGATCCGCGTCTACCCGGGGTTGTACTGAACGAAGACATCTTCGGTATCGTCGGTCCGCTGGGCGGCAACATCCCGACAGGCTGGGGATTTGTCGGGACTTCAGGTGTGTGCGTGATGCCCGCGCTGTATCGGAACGGCGAGTCGCCCCGCGCCCATTTGCGTGCCGTGACGTGGCGGCCGGATGACGACGATCCGTCGCCTACAACCTTGGCGACTTCGGGCAAGGGAAAGAAAGTCATCCGGGCCACCGGCGAGATCGACCTTCCCGTACCGTCGCAAAGCAATCGCGAAATACCGCCCTCGTTCAGTCGTGCCGGCGTCAACCCGCAACCGGAACTGCGCCTGGAATTCGCAGCCGCTCACAGCCGGGCGACCGTCGTGTTTGCGGCCGAGACGCTGACCGCGCCCGTGCCAGTCGTGATCATCAACGCGCGTTCCGGCGAAATGATCGCTCAGACGCTTGGACCCAATCCGGCGGACCTGCGGATCGACATCGAGCCATTTGCGCTGCGCGACCGCATCCTCGTCGGGTTTCCTCGCGGCACGACTCCTAATCCGGCGGATGTTGATCTGTTTTTCACGCTGGAGGCAGCGCCGGCACAGATGGTGGCCGCGTCGGCGCGGGGTCACCAGACCGAGGTCATCGGCGCGCTGCATCAGGCGATCGATGCGGGCGTCGAGACGCGTCTGCTTGCGTGGCACGCGAGCGATCACGAACAGTCTGCGCAGCTTTTCAGCAACGTTGGCATGGTGGCCGCCGTCAACGCCACGATTGGCACTCATCGTGGGCAGAGCATTTCCGACTCGCTGAACCGTCCGGAGTTCGGCGTGCATCATCAGAAAGGCTCGTTCATCCGGACCGCACGGACGACCGCGGCCGGCGGCGGTGTCATCGGATTCGTCGGCGGCATCGACTTGCGCGACGTCCGTTGGGATCGCCGCGCGCACGACGGAATCGAGCCCGATCGACAGGGTGGTCCGTGGCACGACGTCCATTGCCGGATCCGCGGCCGTGCCGTCTGGGATCTCTATCGCAACATTCGTCAGCGCTGGAACGCGGCGCGGCTGCAATCCGATTTGGTGGGTCACGATCCAGGATGGACGGAACTGCCACCAATCAGTGACGCCACGACGCACGGTCAGAGCGTGGAGGACGATCCGCTGGTGACACTGCAGGATGGCGACTGCACCGCGCAGATCAACCGGACCCTGGCGAAGTTCCAGCCGTTCTACGATCAGTTTCTGCAGAGAGACGTGGGTGATCTCTCGATTCAGAAGGCGTATCGCCGGATGATCGATGAGGCGCGCCGCTTTCTCTACATCGAGGACCAGTATTTCTGGGACCGAGATATTGCACAGCGCATTCACAACGCCCTGTTCCAGAGGCGCCTCGACTTCGTGATCATGCTTATGCCGAAGGACGTCCACGAAGCGCCGATCTTCGACCTGATGCTCTACGCGCAGCGGCGCCGCGCGCTGTTGACGCTGCTGTACGGCGTCTCGGAAATCCCGCAGGGCGTCGATCCGGCGACGCTGCCTGAAAACGTCTCCGATCGCGTAGTGGTCTTCACCATCAGAAACGATTTCGCCGAGCCGGTCTACGTGCACGCCAAGTCGATCGTGGCTGACGATATCTGGTTCTCGATCTCTTCGTCGAACCTGTCGCGCCGGTCCATGACCTACGATAGCGAGATCGGGGTGATGGCCATCGATCGCCGCACGCGACGTGGAGGACAACAGACGGCGCGTGAGTATCGCGCCGACCTCATGGCCGCTCATCTCGGCCTCGAGCCGGACGAGCGGGGGCTGGTCGACGATCCCTACGACGCGTTTCGGTTCTTCAAGGACTACTTCAGCGGGAAGTGGCCTGGACGCACGCTGCACGCGGAACGAACAGGCATCGTCGAGATGGACGCGGCACACACCCATCTCGGTCTGCAGCCGGCCGATGCGGACGGGACATTCATCGATCTCATCGACGTCGCCGCGGATCCTGACGGCAACCGTGAGCTGCTCGGATTCGGATTGCTCGACATCCGGACGATCAGCGAGGCGCTGTCGTCGGCTACGGACCAGAAACAGTACGGCGGCCTCGGGAAACTGCGGCTGACCTTCGACGTCTCCGCGCTCGGCAATCCCGCCGACATTCTCGTCACCGCGAGCATCAAGCCTGACATCGGGACGGAGTCTCAGCGCGTCGCGCTCGGCACGGTCCCGGCGAGCGAGACGCTGAATGTTGGCGTCGTCAAAATCAACGACGGTTACAGCGTGCGAGCGGACGCGGCGTTCGTGGCGACGCCGTCCACGCAGCTCGGCGCGAGGACCGAGCTGCCCGTGACGCCGGCCGATTTCGACACGCTCGTGACCGTCACGATTGGGTTTTGAGTCGGCGCATTCTACGCAGCCAGCGGTCGTCGTCCGACTCGGCCCCCCGGATGTGATCATTCATGAGCACATGGGCAAGATGGTCTTGCTGCAATTCCGTGAGCCGAAGAACGTCGCTATTATCTGGCCGTTAGCTACTACTTCTTGCGTGCATGGCCTGCACCACAGGAGGATGAGCGCCTCGACATGAAGCTCAGGGGCTCATAAAACATGGCGGTCGCTACGAGTGGCCAACTCCGAGTACGCAGCTGTATGGCGCATTACGATATGCAACCTCGCCGCGCGAAGTAGTTGAGCTGCTCGATGCGACCCGTTGCGGGCGTTCACGAACGGCCGCTAACCGGCGCTCCTATTGCAGTTTCGAACGCCAGTTCACCCTCGACAATCGATGTAGCCCACTGTTTTACTCTTCTAGTTTCCGGGTCAGCTTCAAGCCAGTCAATGGCGGCCAGACCGACCCAAACTGAATTGTCGGGTTTGCTGGGGTTTGAAGAACGACCAGCAGTTGTTGGACTCACTGGCAACGTGGGATTCCGCCAGCGGAGCATATTATTGCGGTATCGCCTTTTTATAAACTTCCGAAGTTTGAGATAGCGTTCGTCAACCACTTGCGCGGTTTCAATAGGTTCCGAATTCGTGCCGACCGCCAGCCTTCCTTCTGTCAACACCGATCCGTTGATGCGCGAACGAAGAAACTGGATCGTGGCGCCTTCAGATCTGCAGTACCAATCGTTGCATTTTGGAATGAATTCGGCATCAAGTTGCGCCAAATCTTTCTTAGACCAGATGATGCAATAGGTGTCGATAGACTCCAGGCTTCGATGAACTGTCGGCTCGCTTGCTTTCCATCTCGGTCCGTTGATCAACCCTACTGAATCGTCGCGCAATAAGTCATCGACGAACTCGCGCTCGTCGTCTGGGTGCATAACAAATCGAACCTGACTGCGCATCCTAGGTGTGACCCAATTTCGCTTCGCGGGCGAGTGTTTCTTTTTATCGGCTTCAGGGCAGTATATCGGAAGTGGCGACTGACGAGCTTCCAGAAGTTCTTCCTATTCACTGCTCGAGTGGCATATTTTCACCGCAGCTACATGCGATCCCTCGAACCGACTGTTCAAGTAGGATCGTGGCCATGGGCCAGAACCTCAGCCAATGGATAAGGCATCACGTCAGACCAGTCGCGATAGGGCTCGCGGTTGTCGCCATGACTGCTGGTGCTGTGTTCTTCCCGCACTCGGTCCGAGGAACGCTGACGGTGACCGTCCTGACTATCGCTCTGATGCTAGCGTGGTCACAGACACCCTTGCCCCGCCCGAAATCATTGACAGCCGGCATTCCGCCGCTAACGATCCGAGATCACCTCAAGCGAACGAACGCCGTGTTCGTGCGAATCATGGTTCCCCTTTTGTGCGGGTGGATCGTGGCGATGACGCTCTTCTTAACTGACATCCCCAAGCCGCAGCGGCCAGCCTGGGCCATAGGGGGCGGCGTTGTACTGGCGTTCATCGGGTCGCTGTTCATAAGAACTCGACTCCGCTGTCCGCGCTGCGGCACTGATTTCCTCCAAGAGCGCATCACGCAGCTGGGACGATGGTCGTTCGACACTCGAACGACGACAGATTTGTGGGATGCTTGTCCAAGATGCGGCGTCAGTTTTGACGAACCTTATCCGTAGAGTGACCTGGATGTTTAGCATGCACGCTGCAGATGATGGTTACGACCAGATGGCAATGCGCCTCGTTGCCTTCATGACACTACTACTCATCAGCTGTTCTCTTGTTGCCGCGCGGCCGCCCGACCCGTGCTCGCTCAGCTCAACTGTAACGGACGCCAAACTCACGCTTAGCATTCAGGACGGTCGGACAGCATTTAGCGAGGGCGAGATTATTCCGCTAGCGCTATCGTTTACCTCGACAGTGGATAATCGTTACCGTGCGGCCGACCGGAACTATGACCGCAGCGGACGGTTAAACATCGACACGTACTGCCTCGAACCGGCGGCACGCGACCCGCTTGCCGGCTATTTCTCCACGGTGGTTCCATTTGGAGGCGGCATCGGCGGCGAGCGATGGCTCTCGGAAAAGTCGTTCACCGCGACTGCGGAGTTGAACGAATGGAAACAACCTGGGCTGGGGCACTATCGGCTTTGGGTGGTGAGTCGTCGGGTGTCTCGTCCACGGGACGCGAGCGAAGCGCCTCCTGATTTGCGGGCAGTGACGCTGCGCTCGAACACGATTGAGTTCGAGGTAATCAAAGCAGATGCCGAGAGCCGCGCCAAGCAATTGCAAGAGGCCATCACGACCTACGCGAACGCGAGTGCCGGACAGCAGAAGGAGGCTGCGCGGCGACTGCGATTTCTGAACACGAAACAATCGGCTGAAACGCTCGCAAGGTTGTTCTGGAGCCTGAACGAGCAACCCGGAGGATCGGACCTGAGGTTCGGGCTTTTGGGCTCGCCCTACCGAACGGACGCTATCGCAGCGATGCAGCGTGAAATCAACAATCCCGAGCATCCCATCACGCAAGACTTCCTGGAAATGTTCACGGAGCTGCAGGTTACCCCGGATGCCCCGGCGGAGAGTCCATCGGAGTACGATCCCGCGGGTGTGCAGACGTGGGTGAAAAGCCTCGATAAAATGGGGGCGCACGGGCTCGAGGTGAAGAAGGCCGCGATTGCGGCGACCGTCGCGGCGCTGCCGCAGAAAAGGGGACGGGCGCACGCGCTGACGTTGCTGGCCCTGGCCACTGACAGATCGGATTTGCTCGACGTGGAGACTGCATCGCGGATTCAGCGGCAGCTCATCGCCGAGTGGGGCGACCTCCCGGAGCAGACAAGGGACAATCTGATCCATAATCGCTGGCCGCCGCTCGAAGGGCCGGAGGCACTCCCCATCTTCCGGGAAATCGTGTCTCATCCGGCACCGCATTTCGATAACGAGAACGAGGGCAGCTTTGCGTGCTGGGGGCTGACCGAGCCTCAGTGCTCAGTTGTGACGAGCCGCAATGAGGCGCTGAAGCGCATTTTCGATCACGATCCCGCTGAAGGACGCGCGCTGATTCAGCGCGAACTGAGCGACCCCAAAGCCCGACCGTCGATCTCACTAGTCAAATTGTTGTCCCCTGAAGAGATGCGCCCGTTTGTACAGCGAGCGGCACAGCGCATCCAGAGTGGTGAAGCGCGGCGCTGGGATTACTCCATTGTGGAGATGTTTGGAGACAAGTCCGCGCTAAGCTCGCTGGAGGCGAGGTTCAAAACAGACAGCGAGCACCTCCCCAAGGGGAACTGCTTGCCGTACGCAGTGCCGATGTTGCGTTACTTCCTGCGTGTTGACGCGAAAATCGGAGCGAGGGAGGTCCTAGCGTCGCTCGAAGCGAGAAAGGCCACTGGCTGCTACCCCACGCTGCTCGAGGACTTGGGAGCATCGCTGCCGAAGGTAGAGCAACTGGCGATCAGCGCGCTTGACGATCCGGACGCCGAAGTCTCGACCCGCGCCGCGCAGGCATTGGGGCAGTGGGGATCGGCGAAGGCAGAACCCGCATTGTGGGGACGCCTGAAGCGCTTTCACGAGGAATGGCACGATCGCGAGGGTGAGTTGCGCATCACGGCCGATCTCGGAAGTCCGATTGCGCGCGCGACAGTGCTGGAGCGCACGCTCGTGGCTTCCATTGTGAGCGGTACAAACTGGATTTGCGGTCCCAAAGAATTCAATCAACTGCGCGCCTTAACTTCGCGACAGAACTGGAGCAACTTATCGCACTGGACTGAGGAATGGGAGGAGGGTCAACCGTGGATTCTCGAGCCGTTCTGGGGTCTCGAGGACCAGTTGACCTTCAGTGTGCTGCAGTATTCCAACTTGGACGAAGCGCAGATCCGGGTGAAGCTGTCACAGTTACCGCGCGGGTCTAGGCTGTACTTTCAGACCTACACAGTGCAACAGACGTCAAGTCCAGTGAGCATGGAAAAACAGCATGCACTATTGAAGGGACTGCGCAAGTATGCGGCGCAATTCGGCGTAACCATCGAGGAGAGGCCGCGTTAAAATGGGCGCGTCATAGCGGGGGGAGTTCTTTCGGCACCTGCTCGCTTACAAGCGGGCCAGCGAATAGCCTGCTCGCGGCGGGGCGTCGCGACTGGAGGGCGATCAGTCACGGGATGTGACGTTCATAGTCCATGCGTTCATGCAGGATGCGGACGACATCGATACCCTTCGCTGTTTGACGATATAAAAGAACATGCGATCCGGAAGGGTACATGCGATAGCCTCGGCGCACCTCAGGGCATTCCCTGCCTAGCGTCGGGCGGTCTGCAACAATCGCGATGTCTTTCCAAACCTGACGTGTGTAGGTTTCGGCTTGATCGAGTCCCCAGCGATCCTCCGTGTAATCCCAGATCTCTTCGAGGTCCGTCTGAGCACGCGGAGTGAGGACAAAGTGCCCGGACATCAATCCTTCAATGTCTGCTGCCGCTTTCGGGCAATGAATGCCTCGAAATCAAACGGAGTAGACGGGCCGCTCTGTTCGCCTTCAATCAGGGCGGCACGCAACGCGCTCAGCCGCGCCTCGCGCTCTTCGAGCAGGCGCAGGGCGGCGCGCATGACATCGCTCGCGTTGTCGTAGCGGCCTTCGCTGACCTGAGCTTCCACAAAATTGGCGAAGTGTTCGCCCAAGCTGAATGAAGTGACTCTGCCCATGGGGTGCCCTCCAAGCGTCCTGGATTGTACTAAAGATTAGTACAGGAGGAAATAGGGAAGCGTGCTGGGTTTGGGCGCGAATTGTCCGCCTCAAATCGTCAGTAACTGCTCGCAGAACCCGCCAAAAGTCCGGGCGTGATCGCAGAAATGGATTTCCAGTATCCAGTGGCGACGTTCACCCTTCGCATCCGGCTCGCGCAGGCTGATCGGATTGCCGTGGCGAATAGAGAAGCGCTTCGATTCTCCGGGCGGCGGGGTTTCGTGGGGGAAATGGCCGACCAGGTGTCCTGCCGTTTGTGCCGCAAACGTCCAACCCGCGTCCTTTGCCAGCTCACAAACATAGTCGTACAACCTGCCGGCCGTGAGCTGCGTGTCTTCCATGTAACGCTGCTTGCCGCGGTTGAATGCAGTCTCGATGTCGCTGACGAGTTTGTGCTTGAGCGGATCGTGTCCGATTACGTAAGTTCGACCGAAGTCGGCTTCCCACTTCTCGAACAGCGGTCCTAAATCCAGATAGACGACATCGTCCGCCGTCGTGAGCCGGTCTGGAGGGTCGTCGTGATAAGTCAGGACGGTGTTAGGTCCCGAGCGAACGACACGTTTGTGCCAGTGACGGCGAACACCGAATCGCTGACGGGCGATTTCGTTGACCTCGGCACTCAGCTCGCTCTCGAGTACGCCTGCGCGGATGAGGCCCGCGTCGACTACCTCCGCAAAGAGATCTTCAGCCTTGCGCTGCGCATCCGCGAGCGCCTGCTCGACCGTCGGCACGGGTGATCGTTGCTCCCAATGACTTGCAGCTGCTAGCGGGAAGATGATGACTGCGCCAGCAGCACGGGACGTTCACTATAGTAGTTCGGGAACACCCGCTTTAAGTTCTCGATCTTGGGCAGATCGTTGTAGGCGATGTAGGGATTCGTCGGGTTGTGTACGAGGTAGTCCTGGTGGTACGCCTCAGCGGCGTAGAAACCCTTCAGGTGATCCACACGGGTCGCAATCGGACGGTGGAATACGCCGGCCTGGTTCAACTGGGCGATATAGGCGTTCGCGATGGTTTTCTGGGTGTCATCGGAATAGGCAATCATGGAGCGATACTGGGTCCCCGTGTCCGGTCCCTGCCGATTCAACTGCGTCGGATCGTGTACCACCGAGAAGAAAATCCGCAGCAGCTCCCCGTAGGAGACCTGCGCCGGATCGAAGGTGATCTGCACCGATTCCGCGTGACCGGTCGTGCCATTGCTCACCCTTTCGTAATCCGCGGTCGAGCGGTCGCCGCCGGTGTAACCGGAGACCACTTTCGAGACGCCTTTGACGTGCTCGTAGACTCCCTGCACGCCCCAGAAACAACCTCCCGATAGCACTGCCGTCTGTACAGCGCCGGGTTGTTTGGGGATGTCCATTGTGGGCGGTGGGACATTGACCGGCACTTCGGCCGCGCAGGATGCAAGCTGCCACACGCTGGCGACGACAGCGAGCAGTGTCGGCAGGACGGAATGTTTCACTGATCTCGAGAATGTCATTGACAGCTCCCAGCTCAAGCGCGTGGAACGAAATGCAACGCTACCGAGTTCATGCAGTAGCGCAGTCCGGTGGGCGGCGGTCCGTCTTCAAACACGTGACCCAGATGCGCATCGCACAGCCGGCATGAGATCGCATCGCGCTGCATGCCGAAAGTGCGGTCCGAGGTTTTCACGAAGTTGGATTTGGAAATGGGCCGCCAGAAGCTCGGCCAGCCCGTGCCGGAATCGAACTTCGTCCTGGAATCGTACAGCGCGGTGTCACAACAGATGCAGCGGTACAGTCCATCCGCCTTGTTGTGATCGTACTCGCCGGAAAAGGGCAATTCCGTTCCCGCCTGCCGTGTCACGGAGAAGGCGGCTGGCGATAGTTGCGCGCGCCACTGGGCGTCGGTTTTGACAACCTTGTCCAATTGGACCCACCCGAGGCTCTTGCCCGCGGCGGAAAACTGTTCGATCTGGATCTTGGCAGCTTCAGCGGAACCCCTGCGGGGCAGAAGGAACGCGGCGGCCGCGGCCGCCATCCCGTAAGTGAGTACATCTCGGCGTTTCATGCAGTAATAGACCGCGCTGAACGTCTTAAGATTGCAGCCGACCTCGGCATTCCTGTCCATAGGGCATCTTCACATTTCTTAAGAATACAATCGAGGGGAGGGCTCACGATGGCTATCGATGAAGCACGTTTAAATGCGTTTCTCGGCAAAGCGGTGGGCGATCTGGGCGCTGCCATGAGCGCCGTCCTGATCTCAATTGGTGACGAGCTCGGACTTTACAAGGCGCTCGCGCAGGGAGGACCGCAGACCTCCACACAGCTCGCCCAGAACACCGGCACGAGCGAGCGTTACATCCGCGAGTGGCTGGCCAACCAGGCAGCCGGCGGCTATGTCGATTACGACAGCGCGGCCGGCAAGTACCTGTTGAATGACGAGCAGGCGTTGTGTCTTGCGGATCCGCACGGACCGGTCGACCTGCCCGGCGCCTACCTGGTCATACAGGATTTGTTTCACATCAAACAACGGGCGGTGGAGAACTTCCGCAGCGGCCAGGGCATGGAGTGGGGCGAGCATCATCCGTGCTTGTTTCATGGCACCGAGCGATTTTTCCGTGCCGGCTACAACGCCAATCTGTTGACAGCGTGGCTGCCCGCGCTCGAAGGAGTGGTGGCCAAGCTGACAGCGGGTGCCAAGGCGCTCGATGTGGGGTGCGGGCATGGCGCCAGCACGATCTTGATGGCCAAGGCTTTCCCGCAGTCCAAGTTCGTGGGCATCGACTATCACGGTCCGTCAATCGAGACGGCGCGCGCCCGTGCCGCCGAAGCTGGCGTGAAAAATACGCAATTCGAAGTGGCCGATGCGACGTCTTACGCGGGCGGCGATTATGACTTCATCGCCTTCTTCGATTGTCTGCACGACATGGCAGACCCGGCCGGCGCTGCCCGTCATGCGTGTCAGTCGCTCAAGCCGGACGGCAACTGCATGATTGTCGAGCCCTTCGCGGGAGATCGGGTCGAAGACAACTTGAATCCCGTCGGGCGGGTGTACTACGGGGCGTCGTCGCTCGTTTGTGTGCCGGTGTCATTGGCCAGGCAAGGCCCCGCGCTCGGTGCACAAGCCGGCGAGGGTCGTTTGCGTGACGTTGTGGTCAAGCAAGGCGGCTTCACCCGCTTCCGCAGGGCGACCGAGACGCCATTCAATATCGTGTTGGAAGCGCGTCCTTAGAGGCTCACTTCTCGTACGACACTCGGAAAATGACATTCGCTCCGTCGTCACTGAACAGGAGCGAGCCATCGTGGAGGACGGCCGCGGAGACTGGCCGTCCCCACGCGTCTCCGTCATCGACTATGAAGCCGGTGACGAAATCGTCGTACTCGCCAGTTGGAACGCCATTCTTCATCCGCACACGGACCACTTTGTGTCCGGTCCGGAATCCGCGGTTCCACGAACCATGGAACATCGCAAACCCATCACCGACGTATTCGGCTGGAAACGCATACTGCCCCGAGGTCGCGGTGTAGAACACCAGGCCCACCGCTGCCGAGTGAGCCTGGTAGGGAACGTCGGGCACCAGGACCTTGTCCTTCAAGTCGGGTCGGTCTCCTTTGAGTCGTGGCTCTTCGTTGGAGCCGAGGTAGTACCACGGCCAGCCGTAGAAGCCGCCCTCCTTGATGCGCGTTGAGTAATCGGGCACCAGGTCGTCTCCCAACGCATCGCGCTCATTGGTCGTGCACCAGAAATCCCCGGTTCCGGGCTGCAAGGTCAAGCTCACGCAGTTGCGGATCCCGGTGGCGAATATCTTGCCGGGCTTTTTGGAGTCCACTTCATATACCAACACGTCCGCACGATTTTCCTCTGAATCCCAAGTCGCTCCCAGCGCATGTGAGGCTTCCCACTCCTTGACTTGCGCGGGCGTCTTTTTGGACATGTTCTCGCCGTAGTTGGATGCGGATCCTACGGATACGAGCATGCGGCGTCCGTCCGGGGAGAACACAATGTCGCGGGTGGAGTGTCCGCCCCCCGAGGGCAATTCCGGAAC
>Ga0307509_10000290_pt1 | contig 82987 bp, 73 predicted proteins | sample 10_EM_MG_FD_202245 | JGI IMG/M metagenome (GOLD analysis project Ga0307509, IMG submission 202245) | Populus trichocarpa ectomycorrhiza microbial communities from riparian zone in the Pacific Northwest, United States - 10_EM | ecosystem: Host-associated > Plants > Roots > Unclassified | place...
CACCGGGGGAGCTTGCATGTCAATTTATCACATTGGATAGACGCGTAGATTAAATGATGGACTGCATAGCTTGTATAGACGAAACTACCACTGGGCCAGTGAGTCCACCATCTAGGTATTGACTCCGATTGTTGTCATAACAGTTAGCCACTGGTATGACTTCCATAGGAAGAGTTTTTCCACCTGCGGTTGTATTGGAGATGCATTGCAGAAACTCATATCCTATTGACGGAGTTAAGTGTACCCGAGTTGGTCCGACACTTCCAGCAGGGTAATTCCTGATGGAGGGTAGACCTCGGACAAACCCTGAGCAGGACAGGGTGCTCGCACAAGGTCGGAGTAGTGGTGAATATCAAAAGGCTTAAATCTGATATCTACTTAAGTTTAAGCGTTTGGCATTCTACTTCGATAACCAACTTTCCTCGAGAGAACTTATTGAGTGAAGCTTTCAGCTTAACGATATTAAGTTTAACCATTTTAATTCTTCGTGAATTATTTACTCTATCTTTATCTTCTACCTTGAGTTTTGGTGCGGTCGCAACCTTAGAGTTCACCTCTCTATAGGGTGCCCCCGTTACAAAGTAACTGTATCTTTGAGAGAGAGAAGATGGGTGTTGAAGGTAAATTATTCTATAATAACTATTATAATTGAGTGTTCATTATATTGATTAAAGAGACTAGCCAAGTGTCTATAGCATGAGATTTGCTGGCTTCATCACTATATGGAGAGTAAGGGCTTCTCCTAATAGGTGAGGAGTGGGCTTATTGTTAATCTAGCATTTGTCCTAAGACTAACTATACAGAATGCAGTCTTGTCACTCTAATAACTCTACAATCGATAGCTAGAATGAGTACTGTCTCAGCTTAAATGATATATCAAGTGGTAACTAGAGGTAGTATGGTGTGATATATATAGTATATAAAATATTGGTGCAAGTGGTTACAAGAGTGTAACTGGAGCACCATACAGTGAGGTAAACTCTACGGTTGCAACCACACCTAAGACTCAAAGTAGAAGATCAAGATAAGAGCAAATTATTCAAGAAGAATCAAAACGGTAAAACATAATATTGTTAAGCAGAAAGGTTCACTTAATAAGTTCTCTCAAAGAAAGTTGGTTATCAAAGTAGAATATCAAATGCCAAACACTTAATCTTAAATCCATATCAGATTTAAGCCTTAGATATTCACCTCTACTCCAACCATGTGCAAGTACTATCTCCTGCTCAAGGCTTTCCGAGGTCTACCCTCTATCAGGAATTATGCGGCTAGAAGTATCGGACCAACTCGGGTACACTTAACTCCGTCAATAGGATATGAGTTTCTGCAATGCAACTCCAATACAAATTCAGGTGCAAAAACTCTTTCTATCCAAGTCATACCAGTAGCTAACTACCATGACAACAACCTGTGTTAATACCTAGGTTCTGGACTCACTGGTCCAGTGGCCGTTTTGTCTATACAAGCTATGCAGTCCATCATCGAATCTACATGACTACTCAATTCGATATTCAGACATGCAAGCCCCCCCAGTGAGATGTAACCAATGGTTGTTTCAATGGGCACTGCCTAGAGCCTGCCCCTTCGAACATACTCTACCGTGATAAGACTCCTACTGCGAGAGTCAACAGACAAACCATAGTAATACTACAAATCAAGAGGGAAAGGTTCCGGCTGTCTACTTAGGTAATCATCCCAAAAGTACCCTTGCCTCCTTGAACTACCTAAGGACCTTCCAGAAGACTACCCTACTACCTGTAGGCAAAGATAGACTTCTGGTTGCCTGAGGGACCATTTATATATAACCCTATATCTGGCAGCCACTCATACCCCTCTTATATATTCTGCTAACGATATCCGGTCTGATGGACAGCAACCACTCATTTGGTGTTATTGCAGCTGCTCCAATAACCTCTTTTTACTAGAGAACAAGCAACTTTGCCACCCTCTGCCTATCACGCGCCGTCCCAAGGCTGGTGCTAGAGGTGGATGTTACCTGACCCCTCTAAATTCAAGGATCATTTTGCCAGTGAAGGTAGGGTAACTAGAATTCTACAGTAGGGTAACTGGCACCTTATACCCAGTGGTCCTATACGTGTATCACTCACTTGTTTATTGCCTACTCAATTCCTCTTGAATCTTTCACAGTGTTAACATTTCATGTAATGCCTAAAATAACTCTGTACACTATGAGAGTTGAACACATGACCTTCCAGAGAATTCATGTGACTCTGACCAACTAGCCCAAAGCTAACCGGACTTTTGTATACTAAATATACTAGACCATACCACCTCTGGTAACCACTTGGTATACTATTTGGGCTAAAGTGGTAGTCATTGTAGCTAGGGTTCCAGCCGTCAATACACCACAGTTTGATTGATACAATGGGGGACACCTTGGCATCAGGTTCAGGGTTGACAAAAGTCCTCTGAGTTCAACTCCCCTTCATAGTAAACTTATTTTTACCTTATAATTCTTTGATTTTGATTATATAATAATATATCATGTAACTTAGTGTTTAAAAAGGTATTAAAATATGTAAGTATATTTTGTTATATTGTTGAAACAATATTCAATATGATTACTTTCTTTTTAATTCCTCCTATCTAACCCAATTTCACCAATCATGTCTTTACAGACCCCAACCAGCAATCTTAGCAGTCTAAGTACTGATACACTATTATTTTTAACTAATCTGATCAATTGATCAACTCTTCAAAGTCAAGCACATAGAGAGCGAATCTATTTGGCCAAAATGGCTGTAGCCAAAGCAAGATTATCATTGTCTGAAACTCAGCCAATAGCGAATCTGTCTGATATTCCAACATCCAATAATTTATCTCCTGTAAGTGTATGTCCCAGTACTCTGCGATCACACAAATAGTGAGCACGACAATGACTTGCTGCCCAACAAAGTAGTGTAGTTGTAGAATCCATTGAACCTGTACTGCTAATTGAACCAGAGACTACTATGCCCATACAATTAAGCTCTAATACAGGTAGCATAGTAGATGTTATTCCACTTAAAGATTCGCAGGAGAATGATATTCCTGATAACCTACTAACTACTCTTTCCTACTGGCCTAGAAGATTGGGAGAAGTTGATATTCCCTCTCCAATAGACTAACTATTCTGAATAAAGGAATTCAAGATATTCAGAAGATTATTAACCCACGAAGTAGAACAAGCAAGATTACAGGCCATTGATTAAGGAAGTATATTCAAGTTTTAAACTTTATAAAAGTGCAAGCTCTTCAAGAACGCAATTGGTCAATGAAGCCAGAATTTATCATATATAAGACAAGAGAACCACTAGCTAAACAGGTGGCAGATGGCGAAGGGGCAGGGCAGTGGACTATGCATCAAATAATGCAAAATGAGGTAACTTAGCTCCAGAATAGGTTTATTAAGCTTCGTAAAAGGGGGAGATATCCAAAGATCATTTCTCTACTGCAGAATGAGAGTATAGTTCTAGCTGTCAGGGAGTATATATCTCAAGCTGGAGAAGGTAAGTTCCACATTGGAATGGTTCAATCTACAAGATGTACTAACCAAAAACATAGCTGTAGACTCAATGGGGATAGCTCAAGCAATAAGCAGGCATCTTGCTGAACAGAACAATGCGATTACTCCACCAGCTAATGGAAGAATTGTACGACAAAACAAGGATACAATTAGTAATCGTAGTAGTTGTCTGTGGCTTCAAAGGCTTGGATTCAAATAGAAGAAGATTGGTAAAGGGGTATATAATGATAGTCATGAACGAGATGTGTCAAAGAGTATCGAAATGAAATATTTCTACCCTTTCTTCAACAGGTACAGCCAGCTCTAATGCAGTGGGATGAGGATCTCTGTCCTATTCGCAATGAGCAATTGTTCTCAGGGGTTGGCACCAATTATAATAGTTACTCAAAATGAGTGCATATTTAATGCTAACGATGAGAGACATTTTATTTGGACTCATGATAATCATCAGCCATTAAGAAAGAAAAGTAAAGATCAAGATCTTCATGTTTCTGATCTTTTAACCCTGATTGGAAGGTTAGGAAATGGAGCTGCTTGCGAGATATTAAAGTATGGTGGAGATATTTGGTGGGATGGAGAGAAGCTATTGGAGCAAATTAAGACCAAAGCTATTCCACTCTTTGAAGCAGAGTTTCCTGGATGCAAATCACTTTTCCTCTTTGATCATGCAAAAACTCATTTCAAATATGCTGATGATGCTTTATGTATGTCAAAAATGAATCTTGCAAATGGGGGAAAGCATGCAAAGTCTATGCGGAGTACATATGTATTAGATGCATCTTATGAAGAAGAAGGTTTTCTTTTGTCTATGGTACTAGAGAATGGAACACCTAAAGGGCTTAAAACAGTACTTACAGAGCAAGGCCTATGGCCAATAACAGGTGAGCAGTTTCTAACTCAATGTAGTACTAACACTCCAGCAGGAAACACAACACCAAATTCAAAATACCTAAAAGGTTGTAATTACTATGCGCAAGCGGTTACAACATCTCAACCACACTTTAAAGCCAAAAAAGGTGAACTTGAGAAAGCAATTGAAAGTGCAGGCCATATGATCCTTCTCTATTCTGCCTTTCATTGTGAAACTAACTTTATAGAGTATTTTGGGGGGGCAGCTAAAGGATATACTCTCACCGCTTCCCGTGAGGTAGCGGTCTTACAAAGGGGTATCAATATTGACTCTAACCAAACCCGTGGTAAAAACAAGATCATGTACTGGAGACTCCAACAAGTAATTAAATAGACTCTATTACTTTATCGAAACTACTAAGAGAAGGCCAAGTGCTGTAGGCCTGTGCCAAGCTTAAAGATTCTCGAATCGAACTGAATAGAAGATAACTGTTCAATCAAGTATATTGAAAACTCTGTCTGTCGAAGTCTGATCTCTCTAAGTCCTGGGAGATACAGGCCTATAAATACACTTGCGATAATCCATCTTGCATCAATCATATCCAAATCCTAAGGTATCAAACGATACCTAACCCATCAACAATTAAACAATAAACAAGGCTTACAAACCTCCGGAGTTCGTATCCTGAAACAATACAAATAACACATAACAAGGCTTACAAGTCTCCTGAACTCACATCCTAAACCAAAACATAGCACAAACTAACAAACCATACAAGTCACCTGAACTCGTATCCTGAAACAATAGATAAAACAAATCCATACCTAAACTGGTAACCTGTGCCGGTTACATATATACAACTCAATTGTGGCTATGACTTTCCCTCCCTCCAGCGCTTAGTTCCTGAAGCTCTTGCTCAAGTTCCTAATACTCTAATCCGGAAATATCACAATAAGGTACAGAGAATAATTAATGCCTATAGAACTATGTGATATATGGCTCTGAGAGCTACAAAAGACTTGTGTCCAAAAAATATAAATCTCATCGAAGATCTAATGTTTCCTAATATTCTATAATAAATTCAGAAATCATCTTTTACTTTCATACCCCTTTTATGCTCTTTCTTTTATTTACATTCCTTTATTTACATTCCTTTCAATTCTCACTTTTGTACTTCTTTTTTTATATGCTTTCCTTTGTATTACTTTTTCCAAATTCCTTCCTTTTTATTATTTCCTTTATCTCTTTTAATTTCTCTTCTTTAATTTATCTTATTTCCTTTGTCATATTTCCTTTGATCTTTTCATTTGTTTCATTTCTTATGTATAATAATATAAAAATAAGTTTACCACAAAGAGGAGTTCAACTCGGATGACTTTTGTCAACCCTGAACCTGATGCCAAGGTGTCCCCCGTTGCATCAATCGAACTGTTGTGTATAGACGGCCGGAACAATACCTATCGTGAGGCCATTACAGCCCCTAGTGGTGGAGATTGTGGCTGAACTTTGTTGTAGTTGCTTGCCCTTAGTAGGCAAGCTTTGGGATGTTTGAAAATTTGTAATAGCATATCTAGCTGCTGTGTTCATAAGGTATTCAGGGCTGGAGCGAAGAATAGAGTAATAAGAGGTAATGGTGGAAGAAGGCTACTCTTTGTACATTTTAGAATTCTCTCCTAGGGCTCTCATTCCTATTAGTACTCAATTCCTAATATACGATGACACTACATGTAAAGCTTATTTCCCCTTTTATTGTAAGTGGACAAAATTCACTGATCATTTATGCAAGGGGAAAAACTTTTGGTTTTGACAACACTACTCCCCAATTCATGCTTCCCCCCTGTAACCAATATTCAACTGAATTGAGATCCAGCAAATATGTTTAGTCCTAGCTAAGTTAGAGAAATTTCCCTACACAGGGTTGAAAGTGCAGCGTTGCTAGCCGGATTTGGTTGCCATGCATCTTATGTCTTCCGTTAATTTTGCCCACCTACAATATTGTAGCGGGGTCATGCCATCCGGCTTTCCACCATGGCAATCAATTCACCCACCCCTCATCCCAACTCCATTCCGACTACCGCAACCAACCAATTCCTACTCTCCTAACCTTTCCAGGCTCTAAACAAACAAGAACAATATACCCGCTGGCCAAAATGCTCATCAAAGAAACCCATTGCGATGTCCAAACCACCATCTCCGGGACTCCCATGCGGATTTACCTCTTCCACCCTTCAATCCCAAACTACCCCAACGCGAAGTTCCCCGGTGTTGTGGTCTTCTCTGAGATCTACCAGGTCACCGGGCCCGTCGCTCGCTTCGCCAGGCAGATTGCCGGACAAGGGTATATCTGTGCTGCCCCCAGCTCATTTCACGAATTTGTTGGGCCAGAACCGTTGGAGTACGATGTTCAGGGGACGGATGATGGGAATAAGTTTAAGGTCACAAAGAAGGTGGAGGCCTACGACGAGGACGCAAAGCTGGCTGTGGATCTTTTGATAGGGTTAGCTACTTGTAACGGTCTTTACCTCAGTTCTTGATAGGATTTCTTGGGAATTTCCGCTCATGAATGCTCAGGACGAATTGGAGCTACCGGGATGTGCCTCGGTGGTCATTTGGCTTTTAGATGTGCGTTCGACAGTCGGGTTATGAGTGCCGTTTGTTACTTTGCTACAGGTAAGAGTGATGGCCCTTTTTACTTCCTTGCTTCCCTGCTCTCTTAAATCTCATGGATAGCTAATTAAGATGGCACGGTAGATATCCACTATGCCACTCTTGGCTTAGGGAAGAGCGATGATTCGCTCAAGAGGGCTGGGGAGATTAAGGGTGAATTGGCTATGGTTCGTCACCCCCGCCTGCATTGAGTCTGTAATGAGCTAATACCGACAGATATTTGGAAAAATGGATAATCATGTTCCGCCTGCTGGGAGAGACTTGATCCGCAAGGAACTGCACGACAAGGGACGTCTCTTTAGCTTTTATGAATTCACCTTCGCTCAGCATGCGTAAGTTACCATAAGCCATCATTTCCAGGCCGATATTCATACTCTGGGCCTAGCTTTATCCGTGACGAGCTTTCGAAGGGAAGATACGATCCTGCTATTTCCAAGATCTGTTTCGAGGTGCTACTAGAGCTATTCGGGAGGACCCTGAAGGCAGAATTAGGAGAAGCGGCAGTGGACAGCACTCCTGTTGAAAACGTATGCTAAGGTATAACTTGTTCCTTTCAACCTATCAGATAATCCTCGAAAGGCACAAAGGGGGAAAGGATCTAGACACCGGCTACCATACGACCCCGGAAGAGAACCTGGAATTATTATTCTTTTTATTCATTCCGTTGGATCCACGGTTTATTTGTAACTAGTACAGTACAGGAAAATCCATGGTACAGACCCTAAGGCCCGGCCTAAAGAGAGCTCGGAACTTTTTTTTTTTTTTTGTTAAATCCATGGTATTGTTTTAGGTACTAGGGGGTAGGCAAAAGTCGGGCGCACAAGCACCGTCACCGTTACAACCCCAGTGGTTGAAATTCGAACTCGCCAAGCCAGCCAGCATTTGGGCCCTTGGCCAGTAAGAAACCGAGCCTAAAGGGAGCTTCCAGGCTTCATTATCTCACGATATTGTTGTCTGCCCCATGGCAAACCGATTCCGGTAGTGGAAACACTAACGCCTACGGTATACGCAAATGAACGACCTAGGAGCCGGATAACCGATAACAGTTGGATGTCTACTGGCAGTAGGCATCTTCCCGACAGGCTGGAGGAGGACACCGGGGGGATGATTGAAGCCCGATGATACCGTGGTGAATTGATTCCCCAAGAGACTATGACGAGGAGGTTGAGATTTGGGATTGGGGTGGGAGGATCGTTTGACTCCCAAAAAGATGCTTGGGGAGGGGTAAGATTTTGTGGGTGGTGTCCACTTCCATTTTTCTATTGGTTGCTAGATGCCTGAGTCACGAGGCTGAGCCCCACACTATCGGTTCGAACGGCTTCCGAAAGCGTGCGCACGCGCCATAGGGCCTACGGGGGCGCGAATGCCACACGAGTGGCTGAGGATGGATAAGGTTGTGGACCGGTTTGGGAGGGGGTCTTATGGGCCTCATACATTCTTTTTTTTACTTGACTCGAGGGGACATTCGGAGTGCTCTGTAGGCACACAGGTTGCAGCCCCTCTAGGGGTCCCACAGCTTTGCAGTGGCGAGGCGGTGTTTCATCTCTTGGGTTCGGTAGACGATATTGCCATTCTTTTTGCGCTCATTGTTGGGACAATCGGGAGGTTGTAGCGTGGAGGCTGCTTTGAGTGCCGAGCCAAACAGACTTAATGCTAGAAAAAGGCTCTTAGTATTTTCTAGCGGTTGATGGGGTTTTCATTTGTTATTTGTTGTTGTAAGCTAGTTAATCGAAAAGCTGATAAAAAAGAAAAAAAGAAAAAAAAGAAAAAAAAAGTCGGGTGCACTTCCGAAATGGGATTGGAAATTTGTATGTAACCTAAGCTAGATTAGGAAATTCGAGTGATATTTAGTGAGAATAATTTGGTGTGAGCAAAAGTCGGGCGCACTTCTTAATATAGATCTAATTATGACACGTATGCTTAATCTATTGAACAGGAGTGAGTGATATCTGAAGAAGACTAGTATTTTGTCGCTCCACCCTCAACATCTAATACTGCTTGAAGTCATTCGGGCATACTTCTAATAAGGCTCTCGAGCCTCTCATTTGGAATCCCATTCCAAACAGGTATTAAAGCAGCTTCCAGAGTTGCTATATCCCCTATCCTTCCCCATGTCTCTCCTAACTCATTCTCCATATCTAGCCACAGGTGTTCAATGAGATTTCGGTCTGGGGATTGGGCAGGCCAGCCAGTTGTTTCCATCCCATTAAGATCCCTATAGGGGATTGAGAAGCCTTTATGCCCTGGCGCCCCATCTTCCACCACAGTAATCCATCCATATAGCTCACAACTGCGATGCCAAAAAGGTACCAAACTAGGATACATGATTTTAGTAACATAGAAGGAAGAGTCTACCTTAGCCTTAGTAGGAACAAAAACTAATTTAGACTTTAAAGTTCCACAGAACACACCCCAAACTATTTTGCTTTGCCTCCCAGACTCAAAGGTTTCATCAACACAATCTACATGGTACTCCTCAGTAGCCTTTCACGTAACCCATGGCCTATTCCCGAACCCGGTAGTAGGAAATGTCGACTCATCCGTCCAGACTACTCGGAGCCAATCCTCCTACGTCCAATTCAAACGTTGACGACACCAGACCATACGTAGAGGCTTGTTTGCATGGTGGATTGCGAACTTCCTCCTTGACACCCGCCGGTGATATCTCAACCCTTCCATCACACACTTTACAGTATCTGGACTGCCTGCGTAACCCATCTCCTGGCAGACGGCTTCCCAGCTCAGACGCCGCATCCTAGAGTCACTGGTGACAAAAGACTGCAATCGAAGCTTTTCAGCTTCATCAAATATTGGCCGCCGGCCCGTCCGGAGCATGTTCCAGGATGTGTCATTCTCTCTGGCTCGGTGGTACATCTTTAATCTTACTATTAGCACCCTACAATAATCTCCGTCAAAGAGAATCTCCATTTCACAAAGACCATTGCCAGGTATCCTCTCCCTTCCTTATAACTTGAACTCACTTTTGCACATGTTCTTCGATCTATATTCAAATGTTGGCCAATCCGAGACCAATTCCAACCTGCATCATCATGGAGAGTAATGACTTTAATGGGCTCTTCACGCGTTGCTTCCCGGTGCTGGACCCCCCGGGGGCTTTTTCTCGTGTGTACCCTTTTCTTTCATTGTAGTTGGGACTCGTATTTACTGAAAAGTTCGCGATTGGTGGTAGATTTCACAGGAATCAGAGGTATTGTTTAGAATTAGTGGTATGGTATATTGCTGTTTAGATCCACCTAACTCGGACACTGCAATAGGGGTTTTGTTCCCGGAGAGGCATTGTGCATGAGTGAGAGCTTGTGTGACCGCGCCCGAGATACCCCTGTACCCGTGTACATGTAAACAAAAGTAAATACTTTCCGGGGCACAAACCGCTGCATTCGGGAAAAATCCTATGGCAAAGAAAGCCCAAAGCACTTACAAAGGAAAAACATCCCAACCCTGTCCAATGTCTTCCAATCCTACAGTCCCTATAGTATGGAACCAACCACACATTCTCCCCTAAGAACGGGAGGCAGAAAAGAAAAACACCACCAGTAGATACCAAAAAACAAAAGAAATAAATTTTTAAGACCAATAGACGCCCACTTCATTGCTCCAGCCATAGGTAAGCAGGGTAGCCCGTTTTTCTTGTTTTGAGTATCAAGAAACCTTTATTGTGTGTAGCCGAGGCCGGCCTGGAAGAACTAGCCCGGGTAGTTTGGTATAAGCTAGGTGGCGGGGGTGTGACCGGAGGTAGTGCAATACCAGCAACACATGGCCATATGTCCCAGCTGTTGAGTAGGTGGATTTTCACAGGAGAAGGCCATCCCAGCACACTTATGAAGCTCCAAGTTCAGTGGCCAGGGTAGGATCGTGAGGTTCTTTGGTGTTTTGCCTCGTTAACAGCTTCCCAAATAGGAAGGTGAAAAGCAGGGTCAGGGTGGTAGCGGAGATGGAGCTTCAAGAGAGCTCAGAACCTCTCCTTTCAATATATACTGTACGTACTAATCCAAGTGTTGGATCTGATGATCTGATCAAGTGAGGCTCCAACCAAGATCATCTGATAGGATGGAAAAACTTCATGGCTAGGCGTCCACTCCCTCTCCCCTCACACATATGACGTCGCCTTCTTCCCTTACACTCCCTATCGCCACCTATATCATTCAGCCTTGATTCACACTTGCGGAATTAATTCAATGGAATTCACTGCAAAAGTTACTCAACAATCAATTCTCTACTCCACTCAAATCGCCGAAAAAATCCAAAGTGTCCTCCCTCTGTCAGAACCAGCAGCACTCCAGTTCTGGGCATCCATCTCCTCACAAGACTGGATTCACAAATATTTGTAGTGCAAACTACACCCTGACACCTAACCTATTCACCCTCCTCAGACCTGAATGCTAGAGTGTACAACCGGAGGTTTGTTATTAGTTCTCCCCTGCTCTTTCTTCTATCAACCTCAATAACCTTTTGCTCTAAACTCATACGATAGCCGTGATCTAGATCCCGGGTGATATTCCTTCCTCTACTAGCTCCCATAGCAAACAAGATTTGCAATCACTGATTATTTCTCGGACTGGAGGAAGTGAAGCTGGTGGGATGAACCTCAAAGCACTTTCCATAACTGAGATTGAGTTAGACACTATAGAGATTCAGAGTCCAAGAAAGGCAAGCCTGTTAGCAGTTCCAGTGCCTTCCCCCGGGAAGGCCGCCGCCCCGGCTCTCCCAATTCTCATCACCAATTCTCCTCCCGTCGAGACAATCGCCTGTGAAGTCGGAGTCCCAGTCTGCTAGCTCATCAACAGCGGACCACCATGTTAACGCAGCGAAACAGCCGACGCCCAACCCAGCAGCCACAGCATGTAAGCCCATTGTCCACTCTGTACCACGCGACCCTTCTCTAATTTTGCTAACTGACATCGAGCAGCTAAAGCAGTTGCGCATATCAACGCCCAAATCCAAGCGCAGTGCGGTATACAACAGGTAGATGTACCCCCTATACTTTCTGTGAGGAAATTCCTTCCATAGTATGGGGTTCCGTTTGCTGATTATAAATAGAGCGCCAGAAAATCTTCTAGCCCGCATAGCACAACAACATTCCATAGTAATATGTATATCACTAATGGTGACCACACCAAAGATACAGAAGTTAATGAGCTTCGCAATCGATACACACACCCAAAAGGCGCCACTCAGTTAATGGTAAACATTGATCCTGTCCAGAGTTGCGAGCTTTATTAACTACTGCCTTCCCATAGTATTTGGCATGTGCACGTGGCGAGCCTTTACACTTATGCACAGCTCAAGTTCTAAGGAGGAGTCATTTAAGCTGAAAAATGATGACAATATGGGCAGCGGTGACCTTATCAGAACATGGTTCCTGCTATACATATAATTTATTGAAGATCTGATCCTGAAGACCAAGCACGCAATAGTAGTAAAAACAAGGAAGAGTCGATACGAAAAAGTAACAATAGCCAAACTTGATGCTGAGGCCAATAATATTATCCTTGCGGCTTTGATAAAGGCATGAGATTTCCAAGAGCCCTCTGGCAAAGTATAGAGACTTCACAAGCCCGATGCTGATTCAAATAGGTCAATGAACAAAACTACAGGCTTGTAACCCCCATGCACAAGCGGGACAGACATTTTACAATCTCTCAGTATTCACAACAAAGTGAGTCTCACCATGATCAAGACACACAGGGGCCAAGACTAACCTCAGATCTCAAAGGCAAAGAAGTTATCAAACCAGGCGAGTAGCAGTTTGCCGGGTTCGCAGAAGCCTGCTGTTGCAGTTTCGAAGAGCGCTCCTCATGGTCCAAGCAGGGTAGCGAAGACGGTAAGGGCACCCGGCAAGAAGGCAAACCCATACAAGAGAGCTATATAGCACAATGCGGCGCGTGGATAACACCCCTTGCCAAACTCTGCAATACAGAGAAAGCCAACAAGTTCAAGGAGAAATGGCAAGACTATCGAACACTGGTCGAGCTCTCCTTGAAGGAGATCATCCGTATCGAAGCCCGCCAAACAGACCTCAGCAACGCTACATCCAATGCAAAGCTGTAGAAAGGGACAGGCTGAACGAGGGCACACCAGGAAGCAGACCATCGAGGGAATGCAAGCCTACTTTGATAAATTGTGTGAAGTCTATGCGATAGAGATGTACAAGTACCTTGTCAAAAACGGCAAGTTACAGAAACTCCGTACCGGGTTTGTCAACTGGTGAGAAACATACTTGACCAGATTCCACCAGTCTTGCAGGAGATATGCAAAGCTCGCCTGGAACCATGACTTGGGACTCGGTGAGTACGCTCTTACAGTGGACATCCTTCTCGAGGTAGTGACAGAGCAGGAAGAGCCATGGAACAAGAAGGTCAAGCTATTGATTGGAAAACTAGCGCAAATTGGCAGCAATGAGATATTTGGACAAACAAAGTCCTACACTGAAGGGAAGATATCAACCCAGACAAGCTAAATAAGGACAGCCGAATCGTATTCTGGTTAGCTGCTGGGTCCGGTCTTGTGCGAGAAGTTAAAATATTACTTAGACAGGAAGAATTCAATCCCAACGAGCCAGATAATGAGGGCTGAACACCACTCCTAGATACTGCTCATAACAGAAATGAAGAAGTGGTCGATATTCTGCTTGATTGACAAAAGGCCAACGCCAATCAGCAGCAGAACGCAGGCAAAACACTACTCTTGAACACCGCTTTGAATGAACATGAGGGGGCGGTGAAAATGGTACTCAGGGAGAAGAAGTCAATCCCAACCAGCTATATAATGATGGTGGAGCTGCACTCTCAGAGGCATCTTTGACCAGGCATGAGGGACTCGTGAGGGTAGTGTTCAGAGGGCAAGATGCCGATCCTGTAAAGTCTATAATTGATGGCCAAACCCAGTTCCTGTATGCTACTATGAATGAACATGAGAGGGTGGTGGGAGTGCTTTTGGAAGGGGAAGAGGCCAATCTCATAAACCAGATTATTGCGGCCGAATACCAGTCCTGAATCCTGCTATGGGTGGGCCGGAGGGTGTCATATCTAAATTCTACTTAGGCAGGAAGAGGTCGACCCTGAAAGGGCAGATAATAACAGCCAGATGCCACTCTGTATAGCTAACAGGTCAGGCAGTGTGGGGGTTGCTGGCTTGATAGGTCGGTCAAGGATGTGGTATCTAGAGTACTAAGGAAATAATTTCTAGCTGGTTGGCTCAGTCAAGAGGCTGCTATCTATACTACTTAAACAGGGATAGAGCGTGACCGGTCAGTTGAGGGACTGCTATGTATAGTACAAAGAATCACCCACTGGTCCACTCAGTCAAGAGACTGCTATCTAAGCTACTTACACAGGGACAGAGCTTAACTGTGAGTAGAGAGGCTGGTATTTATAGTAGTTAGAAAATGATTACCAGCTGGTCCACGTGGCGGAGGCTCCTATAGTACTTATATAGGGATACAGCTTGACCATCGGTCGAGAGGGCCGCTAGTTATATATATACTGGTTGTATGCCAACCAAAAGCGTACCGTATATATCTTTTCTTTTTTCTTTTTTTCTGCCCATTTTTGCCCAGAAGATATCACAGCGCATTGTATGAGTAAACTGTTATCTCCGCTGCAGGCAGGTCACCAGTCGCAGATCTATTACAATAATTACACCCAAATTTATGATATGATAGAGATCAACAGTACCAACACCATCCCCCGATAAGGTTATTAAGTTAGGCTTTAACCCGAGGCAAATTTTCTATCTATGATACACAAATCAGCAATTTCTCCTGATATCTGGGTGGCAATGTTTATAAGAGGGAGCTTTGTGCAGTCCCACCCCTAATTCCTAGTTAGGTGAGTAGGTACCCTACTGTATCGTACATATATTCGTACAACTACTGAGCACCATGCGGGGCATACTTCCAAATTAGGGCTAGGGAATGGGAAGTTCAGGCTTTAGTTTTGAGTGAGATATCATACTCCTGTCAAGATGGGATGATTGTACTAGAAAGAGGAGGAAGGGTCCATATCTAGGTCTATGATGGGATTGGGCGAGATCCTGTCTATATACAAGTGCCTATGCAATGCATAATAAAAGTAGATTACAATTCAATGGGCGAAAAAAGATGAAAAAATGCAGAAGAAACCATAACAAAAAATTCCTCCAATTCCACGAGCTTTTCCAGTTCAAACTCCCGACTAGTAATCCGCATAGTCTCCTAATTTCGCTCAAAACTGCTCAACAAGAACCAACACTAACCCGATCCCCCGCTTCCCGCGATCAATCCATCTCTTGTTACCGGGGCATCTTCGGGTGAGTATCGACCTCGTGCCATCGAATCCTTGGACCATCTTTAGGTGTTTTATTAGCGGCGACGTGGAATCTAATGAGCGGGCGAGATGGCCTTGTCTCTCCCCTATCAGCATGGCCATTGCCCCTAGACCCAGCGGTATGTGGCGAGAATGAGTGTCTGTCGATGCCCTCTACGACACCTTCTGTGGATTCATGAGGGCAATATCCTGATGGTGCGGGAGAATTATCGGAATGAGACCTCCCTTCCCCTTGAGAGCTGCCCCAATCTCCAGGGCCCCGCCCTCCACCACTCCCTGGGTATGTTTGATTAAAGCTTCCTTGTGTTAGGTATGCAAGCTCCTGCTGTTTCCTCATTTCCTTCGCCATCCAAGCTGCCTCCATTTCCTTACGACGGACCTTGAGTTTCCACGGAGCTAAGCCTTCAGGCTCTTTGTAGGTCCTTGCAAACTCCCTCTTGAGTTCTGATTTGGTTTTGATTGACCACTTATTCGAAGTCGTCGGAGGCCCTCTGTCCGTCAACGGTCCATCCGCTAGAGGCACTTGCAGCTGCTTTGTAGCCACCGATCCGGCATCGCGGGGCTGAAACCTTGTCAATGGGGTATATCCCAGAGACCTTTGTGGGGCTGCTACTCTTGCGGGACTGTCTGCTGGTATATTAGTGGGCGATGTTGAGGAAGAGGACGCCATTTGAGTAGGTGCTCCAGGGGGGAGGGTAGATTCTGAAGCTTTCTCTTCCATTGGTGGCTTTTCAGATTGCCCAAATCTGTTGATTTCTGGGTCTCTGGAAGGTAAATATGTCCGGCTCACTCGCGTGTTTCCCGGTTCCCTATCATCGCTTTTAGGCCTCGCGGGTTCTTCAGAAGCCGCTAGATCGACCATCCCTAAATATTTTTGATGTAGCTCTTCCTCCGTAATGTCGAATGCTACCGGTGGTGGGAGTTTAAATGTAATGCAATAAAGGTTTTTTGTTGGGCCTTTCTTAACATAGTGCGCCTGTCGGACAAATTCCTGTCTCAGGTCGTAGCTAATCTTCTTGCTGATGGCATTAAGAAGATCCTTCACCGCGTCCGCCTCTTTCTCCGCTGGAGCTTCGTGGTAAGCGTAAACATGAACGAACGGAAAATCTATTTTCCAAATATTTCCCTTTTCCGCCAAGAGTTTCTCTCGCCCCATGTATATGCCTCGGAGGGAGGGGAGGTGTGCAAGGGATTGGCCAGGGTCGCTGAAGACGAAGTGAGAAACACAGGCAGGAAGTTTCCTATCCCCTTTCTTCAAAGGATTCTTTATGAGCTGTCCAAGCTTACTCCTTTTGTGGGGTTTATGTTCCACCGTCTTCTCGAAAAGCTTTTTGACAAGCTGCTTGACAAACTTCGTCGGACTTTGGTTCTTAACGTGGAAGTTTTTCTTGACCTAGTAGTGTCAAGGACATGAGTTCACATACCCACCAAAACCAAGTACAAAGAGGGATTAGCAAAGGTCAAGCGATTCACCTTGTTGTTTCTTCGGTTCTCAATGAGCAAGCCATAAACGTTTTCTTTTTGTTCATTGGCAAAAACTATCGACCCCCGCTTTGCAGCAGCTACACCTAGTGCGCCAACGCCAGAAAAAACATCAGCCACAGCTTGTCCTGGCCCAAAACTGTCCACAAGACGATTCCGCTCAGCCGCCAGCTTAGTGTCAAAGTAAACGTCACCGAACTTGGCAGTGTCGAGGTGAAAAGTGAAACTGGAGCCCTGGTGACTGAGCTCTATATGGTAATTTTGAGGACCTGCCAGAACTTCGTTTGCGAACCCTCCTTCCTCCTCGGGCTCGCCAAAAACCGTCTGCACCTCTCTCTCCTTGTCACAAATAACTTCTGCGATAAGTTTCTTATACTCCAGTAGGGGTTTGGGGACGTCTAGGTGTAACAACGGGCCAATTCGAGAAAGGACGCTGATATCCGGAGGGTTGGCATCTTCGGGAAGCACAGCCTTCATAATTTCCTCTACGGGCATGTTAGATTGACAAAGATTAACAAACTGCTAAGCATTGTAAGGGGAAGTGGAGGAACTCGTACCGTAAGTCCAATCTCCGTACTCCAACTTCAGATGATAAGGTACCAATTCGAGTATTTTCGATTTCACATACTCCCGCGTGGGATCCGAAGCCGTCGAGAGATCTTCCGAAAAATACACCTGTTAACAGAACTCACCACCCCCCCTTAGAACCGAGGTCGCAATAGATTTTCATACCGTCATATTTCACCTCGGGCCGTAGAATCAGTAGCGTAGTTTCGGTGTCGAGCTTTGAATTGAAGATGTATCTCTGATTGAACCTCTCGAATGGGATCAAGTCTTTTAAAACCTTCTCCTTGATCGTGTGAACCAGAGTTGGGTCGAGGTCGAGTACCCGCGCAGCGGTAACCGGGACCGTCTCCTTGAAAAAGGCACGATCCAGCGTGCGCATCGCACGATTGACTGGCGGCAAGAACCGAGATAGAAACATTGTGAAGTGCGGACTCTCTTCACAGGAATTAGAGATAAGTGATTCTAACGCGCAGATCTTGTGGTTTTCTCTCCCCAGTCAAGACTACCAGTTGCTAAATCGAGGAGGGTAAGTTTGTTTGCTATCGATAAGATCAGAGCCGCCAAATTCCGCTTATGTAATATAGGCAGGCCAAAAAGTGAAAATATCACTATCATAAAGTTTTCGACGAAGGCCAACTGGCCTCCTACGCCGCCCATGTCACCCAGACACAACACTTATACGCTACAGCCTCATCGGCCATGAGCGTTATTCTCAAGATTAAGTCCTGAGGCAACAGGCGCAACCATAATTCCCCAGCACTCAACCCTAACGACTCAAGTCGACGCCACAGTCAAAAGTAAAAAGCCTTATCACCAGACCACATGCTCCTAGAGAGAGGGAGGGACACAAATACACAGGCCTTATTCTCAATAGTTATTATATAATTGCGGTTGCGATGGTAATCGTCATTGTGGTTATCATGATGGTTAATTTTGCGGGGGATCGTGGTGGTTGTGCTTGTTTTGTTGTCTTAGGACTTAATCTTCCCCCGAGCATTACACGTAGGTTCGCCCCGGTTCACTAGAGTCAAGAGGGTGACTTAGGTTACCGTGGAACTGGGGAAAGAGCACCCCCCCACTTCTAGCGTGTGGAAACTCCGCAAGATCTTCATACCAATCTCACTTGTCCGTTGCAAAGTGCACACTAGATTCTAGGGTATCCTAATGCAACTCGTGGTTCGGTATTTTCAAGAAGAAGGAAACAGGTAAAGGAGGATATCACTTGAGGCGACATATAGTAAGCAATGCTGGCAGTCCTCGGCGAGGGAGTTGCTCACCCAAACAAGTTAATGCCATATCAGTCACGAAACATCACTCGTCAAGGATATAGAAATGATCAGACGAGAGGAGTAACGAAGTTTTTGAAATTCCCAAAAAATCAAACCAACCCAACTCAGACCCAACCAGACCAAATCAAACCAGACGACCAAACAAAATCAGACCCAAGAGCGCACCAGCAGGGAGTACATCAAAGGGAGAGGGGGGATAAAGATTATGAACAGGTGAGCAATTCGACTCTACTTCTCTCCCAGAAAGCGAGAGATAACAATAACAACCACGGCAAGAAATCCGAAAAGCTTCATCCCCCCAAAAAAAGTAAAAAAATCCTTAAGACCCCACAGCCATGTTAGTTTATGAGAACTAAAGAAAATATTAGTTCCTTAGGACCCTAAAGGTAGAGCTACTAAGAACTTACGCTAATACCGCCATAATTCTTGTCACCGACCTTTGCATTCCCGAACGCCCCAGCCGTAACTTTAGCCTCGGATGAGTCGGTGAAATTTTTGCTGTTATCCTGGTCTTTGATGCTATTGTCGTTTGTGACCCTGTTGTCGACACTATTGTCGACCCTGTTGTCGTTTGTGACCCTGTTGTCGATCCTGTTGTCGTTTGTGACCCCCCTGTTGTCGACCCTGTTGTCGACCCTGTTGTCGACCCTGTTGTCGACCCTGTTGTCGTTCGCGACCCTGTTGTCGTTCGCGACCCTGTTGTCGTTCGCGACCCTGTTGTCGACCCTGTTGTCGATTCTGTTGTCGACGTTATTGTTTGTGTGGCGGTAACTGTTGTCTATCTTGCTGTTATCGACGTAGCGGAGGCCATTATAGGTATTATTGTTCGAATTATTGGTGTTGCCGCAGTTGGAGTTGTTATTTCCATAGTTGATATTGTGATTGTGGCTCCCGTAGGTGTTGTTGCTTCCGTTATTGCCACTATAGTTTCCAGTAATGTTTGACTGGCTGCTGTTCACGTTCGGGTTCGAGTTTGCATTCCTGTAGTGGTAGTTCGGGTTGACCATGTTGGCATTTGGGTTGCCATTGTTCGCAGTTGGGCTCTGAGCCATGGTCTCTTGTGCGGGGAGCTTTGGTTTTAAGATGATGGAGTTGGTAATTGGGTTCGAAGATTGGAGCGCGAGGTATTCGAGGGAAGTTTGCCGTTCGACCAAGATTTCGGAGGATAAGCGCCCCTTATATACCCGCTCAGCTCCTTTGGATAAGGAAATATGAACCCTGTTATATATTGTGGGAAATCTTTGCACACAGGGGGTGGAGACGAGACACCGAGGATCGCCACCCCCAACAGAAGGTACGGTAGTGACACAAACTAGATGCACGAACCTTTGATCGAAGCTTAGTGGCGGGCCATAATTGGATCCATGAGTGCTGAGAAGTGTTGCCTTGTCACAAATCGTTCCATCTGCGAGAATTAAGCGCGAGCACTTTTGTTTCTGCTGTTGGACTCGTACGAGTACATTTTTTTTCTGTCCTGTTTTTTTCTTTTTTCGAGCCGTGGCGTTGTAAGCACCGTATCAGGAATCCGAAGACTCTCTCCCATGACAAGGAGGGGTAGAAAGTGGCAAACTAGGCAGCGTCGATTGTAGGAAAATTTGGTTGCCCCTAATTTATCGCCCGGAAGTGATGATACCTATGCTCTCTCGGAGTGAACAAATCTTCAAGAAGCACAAGAACAAGGAGGGCGGAGCAGGAATCTTCCATAACTGGGCCTACACCATAGGTCTCAAGAGCCGCAGTAGGAGTTGTGCGCTGAGAAGTTTAATTTAGAAACGGGATATTATTTCGAGCTTTGTTTGTTGTGAGTAGCGAATACGCGACTTGTGCCTGATAGAGTACCGGTATTCTTCAAGGTGGAGGGAGTTTCGATGCTCTCAGTGCCTCCCTGAGTGCCTCTAGGAAGACTATGTTGTGGCCTGTTTTCGAGATCCAGATCTGCCCTGAGCACGCTTTCACGGGGTATCCTAGCACTCGAATAGCGCACGTGTGACCCCGGTGGTAGTTATTGTTTAAAACAAGTCCTCGGTCTGTGTTCCAGGATTCAACAATCCATCGTACAAGTACCACTCGTACACATAATTCGAGAGAAGAACTCTCCAAGAGAGTTTACCCTGGCAGGTAACCTCTTGAATACACCAAGAGATCTCACTTTTGGTAAAACTAACCGCAAGACATCTATTCGCACAGGTGCTCCCTCCTAGATCTATCCACAGGCGACTACCGTTGGAGTGACTAAAGTTGCTTGTATCTGGCATAAAGTATTAGAAGACGAGACGGGTCCTTTATTTGCCGGTTGTGTGGTTGCGTACGATAGCAATAGCCGTATCTAGTACTTATTGCCGGATACCAGTATCGTACTGTGCTCACGCAATTGCCCGTAATACCGTGGCGCTTGCATCATAAAGCGGGAGGCTGTCAGAGCCCCAGAGTTTTGGCGGGGTAGCAAGCAAAGAAACTCAGCGATCCAAACTTGCTAAGTACCGTAGTCGCTATTGCGACAGAGGCCCTTTCGCAAACCTCACAACATTAAGAGTGCTCGAGTACAGTACAGTACGGTCAATGTTTCAAGTACCCTATTATATTCCTCGGGTAGGAGAAAGTATTGGGACCTACCACAGTAGGAGTATTAGTGAAAGTGATTTTAGAGGGGCCGAATCAGTACTCAGTGACCGAATCAAGCAAACCCTTCGGGGTGTGGAAAAAGCTCTTGAGCACACCAGGCGGAGCCATTTTTCGCAAAATTCCAGCAGAGTGAGTGACAAGGCGCAGACAGCCGGCGGTCCGAATATTCCTCACTTGCGAAGGGACCCTAGTCGAGCAGGGATGTTTGAAACTCGGCTCGGAAGCCCTGTCGGCGGAAACGCTACTCGTAGCTGGATCGGAAACTGCCGCTAATAGTCTACGGTACGAGTACTCGAGTACTCGTACAAGCAGGGACAACAACAAGCCTTGGCGTGCTAGACCACAGCCAATTACATAACATGCGCAGTGCACCAGATAAATTACAGAACTGCCTTGACGATAACAGCATGCACTCGCTGCTGTAATACCCAACTCGTAATTGAACAACGTTTGCGAACGCAACTACTATCGCAAACCTCCAGAGTTCAGTTTTTTTACTTCGAACTTAGTGCTATTCAAAAGTGGTGTGTTCATAAACGTCGTTCAATTATCAGTAGTCTCAGAATTGCAGTCTCATCATGTACCTACTCTCTTCCTGCAGTCATCTCTGTCTCAGCCTCCACCGTCGTGAGCTCAGAACACATCGCTCGACTGGCAATCGGGAGACGCGCACGGTGGTTCTAATTGCACTCTAGCCCCGCTCGCTTGAGGGAATGTTCTAGCTTGGATCGATATCTTGATCATAAGCTTCCCCGCTCCCTCAGCCTCATTAAGAACAACCTCATACCCGCACTATATCGGGTCGAGCATGAGCGCCTATTGCATATTCTAGTATGCGCGAGCGAGTATCTTCCTTGTATCATATTGACCCCTCCAAATTCTATCAGAGATTGGGAATTTTCCCTCTTTTGAACAAGCCAGTCTGGTCATAAGTTAGGCCCAGGAGTTACAAGGAGAGCGGTTCTATGGTATGGGGGCGGGTGTGGGGGACCCGAGCGAGGGGAGTCCAATACAAATCGTCTTACTATCAGCGGCGCTTTTGGGCAGGGAATTTAGTCGTGAGGCTTCCAAAAACTAACAATTCTGAGCATCAATATGTTACTGCATTAAAAACCCCAACACGGCCACCACGACAGCGGTGGTAGCGTTCATCCTTGAGGAAAACTGTATCTGAATATCGGCGAGAGCAGTAGGTTAGAGTACCTATGCCGTGTCCATATTATTGACAAATCTTGCGACTTGTGTTCCTGTTTTGAAACTTGTCAGCAGTAACGGTAATTTACGGTAGTTCTTCCAGAGTTTGTTGCTTCTAACTCAGGACACCTCCAGAGACAACTTGCCCACTTGCCCACTCGGTCCCTAGTTCCAATCCAAAGTCAGTTGTGCAACCACCGGGGTGACTTTTCCACAAGGCTGATCATTCTGCATGCGTGCCGTGCTACTCGTAGAATGCTCCCCGCGCACTGAGGCCCCGCATATCATGGATCTATCGGAACAACTTTAGGTGATTATTTTCGCAGCGTTGGATACTACTCGCTTTCGCCTAGAGAAATACTGTTCTCGACGAATACAAAAAGCCTCAAGAGATGACTCACTCATCTTTGAATTCAGCGCGTGAGCTGAAACATAGAAGAGGGGAGGGAAGAGATCGAAAGATGGGTAGTTACGTGGAAAGCAGAAGTCCTATCGCATCCAGACACTCCAGCATTTCGAACATGAAAAACATGCGTTTGTACAGAAAAAAAAGAAAACTCAGGGTTTCGTGTTGCGAGGTGGGAAGCTTGGAACGTGATGCGGGGTGGTTGTCCTTTTGCATTAGCTTTTTGATTCCCTGCATCAGTGTTTTGTGGACTATCGTATGGTACATCAGTTAGACTTGTCCGTGATAAGTTTACAACTTCCCCAGAGGGGGCCCACTGTTCTGCATAAAGCTTTTTCCTTTTCCACGGCTAGGGTCCTTGCGGAGTCCATCCTCCAGTGGATACGAGAGATCTCCGAGAAATATTTTTCCCAACCGGCTGCTCCGTTTCAGCCTTTTGAAGCGGGGCTCACACCAGTCGTCTACCACGTCACTCATAGTTTGTTGAAAAGACGCCAATGAAGCGATGGAACCTTCTATTGCATATAGTAACCATGGTTTCTACAGACTTCAGCAGATCTTACGATACCGGTAAGGGTACTCCAACATCGGTACAATTTCAGGAATCAGCCGTGCTACTTAAGGCCCCGCGTGATGGTCACGCGGTGGGTAAGTGTACCGGTATTGGACATTCTCAATATGCACGAACCCTTGTACGGTACTTTACCTCACTTGGGACAAACCGCCACCTGGGGTTGATTGGCCTGGTGCTCGAGGACTTTGAGCGGGATTGTTGATATGATACGGTATTGTAGTATTACGTTTGGGCTATCCCTGCTCAGGCTCTGATTGGGTCACTGGTATTGGGGTTCAGCTAATTGTCGAGAGGAAGAGCCTTCAGCCTCGTCTCCCACCACCCCCCCCCAAAGCTGTAGACCGACCGAGGGCTCAGCGAGGCGACACCCTCAGCGAGGCTTGGCGTAGCTTGACACCAAATTTCCGAAACAAATCTTTGCCGCGCCTCGCTGAGGGTGTCGCCTCGCTGAGCCCTCGGTCGGTCTACTAGTAATCAAACACAAATATGGTACCGGTACGGTAGTAGTTTAGGTCTCCCCTACAGCTGCTAGGTAGTAATACCTTATTATGCCGTGCTAGAACATCGCACTCTCCCTTGGGTACGGCAAACTGGGCTCCATACTTGCACTCGTGTACCATACTGAACGGTACTGTACGGGTACAGTCTTAGTACGGTACCGTACAGTGCATAGGAGAATACCGGTGAGTACGGAAAGTACAATATAGACATGTGCACCATGGTCAATTGGATGAACAGCATGTTCCAGAGACTTTGAATTTCCCGCTCCCAACACTTCGCACATTTCCCACTCCGCCTTTTCACCAGAGGATTGAATGGACCTCCGTCTTTCCCACCAATTTGTATCAGCGCGAGGACAAGCCTAATTTAACAGCTGGTAGCTTTTGCATCGGGTATATTAGGGGGGAACTAACTAGAAGAAGAAGATTGTTGACCTGTTGCTACAGTTTTTATTGCGCATTGCCGATATCTTATCACTTGGAGTGAACTGCCTAGAATGGCCCGGCGCGGCTATCTCTTTTTAGGTGGGCTAGAATTTCCTACTATCCCGTGCAGTGCTCATGCAATATTTTCGGCCATGTCTACTCTAGTAAAAAGAAAAAAATTGTTCCCGGGAGAAAATTCTAATTAGCTGGACCAGGCACCTGGGGTATGGGAAGCCGCTCGGTGGCTCAAGAGAGGTTCAAAGGGAAGGCGATATATTTTCAATCACATGCGATATCACGATCGGATTTAGGTTTTTGCGATAAGTTGGTCTTGATAAGTTTGTTTCAATTGAGGGCAGAAACTTTGCGTGAGGGCCACATCTCCCGCTTGTGTCACATATAATCACTCGTCCACCACGATCGCTTTCCCTACGGTCGAATCCACGAACCAGAACAGGTATCCAGATATCCACAGACATTGGTTGGATTCCTCATGCTTTCCTGAGAGGGCAGACATTCGAGTATATGTATACTGGCAAGGATGACGAATAAGCTCGATGAGCCTGAGATGTCCATTATCCTTGGAAAAAGGAGTGATCACATTTCCCCCCTCATTTACAGGTAAAATCAATGAAACTGATATGTAAGGAGAAAGCGAGAGGTGTTCATCGGGAGCTCCGTTTTGGCATGAACTAGGATGGGACAGCGCATTATACGATGGTTCATCCGGTCTTTTTGAAATGGGGGCCGGACAAGTATATTAGCCTATGAAACACATGAAATTCGTAAATTCCGGGAAAGAGAGTCGGACTATTGGGGGAATCGAACAAATTTTGGTCATAGCTTCCCCAGATATTTTAACTTATTGAGGTACGGAATTTGGGGGAGGGTAAATGATTTCAACTTAAAGCGATGGCGGTAGCTGAAGACCGGGTTGCTGTTATCGTCCCTGCTAGATGAGGTTCTACACTTTTTCTCCTGATTGTCACTTCCGCGCATCCAGTCAATTAGAGAACATTAACCATCCAAAAGGTCTCAATTGCGGTCTACGAGTATATTCCTGAAACTGATGAGTTCCATGCTATATTCTTGGATTGTGCGAAGGGGGTGAAATTTTTTTTTCTGTGCGGTGAAAATAGAGTGTGAAAAGAAATTGAGCTGCAGACCGCAGCTGCCTCAGCCTCATCATGGTTGTCATCGCCTCCTGCGGACTAGTCTGCTAGTCTTGGCAAATGATACATGACCAGAATTTATTGGGAGGTTTGTATCGAGCATGATCGGATATAAGAAGAAGAAGCTTTATCCATGGTCGACGCTGTGTTCCTGCTGGTATATGCGTTAGCACGCACTCCTTGGGACTCAGTGTAGATAGTACCTGTATTGCTACAACTTAGCCAAAGGATCAAAGGTTGCGCTCCTGGGAAGCTCACGTCCCCATTATCATGGCTACCCTAATAGTCCCCAAATTCGAGATATTATATCCTTTGGACGGTTCTTTAGTGAGGTCATTCCCGCTCTAGGACAAAAAAGAAAGATCGAGCAAGATAACAAAGTACGAGTGATAAGGCTATTAATTGAGAGAAAAGATGTCATGGATTCTCACTCTGCAATCTTCAGGTCTTTGCCACGTACTCGAGCATAAGACACTGGGGGGCAGCATCTCCCTACAAGCCATGCCAGAGGATGTTAAGAAACATGAAACAGATAGGAAACGGTATTTCGGTACACCACATAAAGAATGGCTGGTGGCCTGCCGAAGCGATATAATCGCGGTTCCTCAGTGGTCCTGAAGGGGCGTGTATCAAGTGGGATGATCGGCAGTTTTCTGCCCTATGAGATCATGGTCTTGTGTGAATTCTTATTAATTTGGAGATGTGGGTGGGGTTCAACTAGCCTCCAATTATGAGGCAGCGCTCTGCAGGCTATCAGCGTGCGCAGCGATTGTCTTCCTCTCGAGAGATGTCGGTTGGGTGTTGATGAAATACGAGGATATCCTCCTCACACTAGAGTAAGTTCTGTCAAACAGACTAGTCTTACTAGTCGTCAACCTTAAAAGCGAATCATCCCCTATATTGCGGTTTCTTCAAACGGCCTTAGCTCCCTGACGTCCTCTAGATACTCAACAAACACAAAACACGATCTCGCTAGCCCGACTTATAGTTAACATGCAGGATGAACAAACCCCCCGAAAACCTATAGAGCAACTATTAGCACGGGCCCATACCAACTCTCATTATCAGTGGTTACTTGAAGAGAAATTCAATATGATGCGATTGGGCTTTATAACTAAGAAACAGAACCAGCGCCTTGTGTTCTGGGTCGGTAAAGGTAATCCATATCAACAACCATTCTCTTGAACCTCTTGAACCTCTAGAACTAATGGAGGATTCTTGTGCAGTATCTGAGGCAGTAAGAAGTGGCTCAGTTCCACGGAGTGAGCTAGATGTCTGTCTCAGGCCGATTGGGAGCCCTCTCCCGTCGCTAGCAATTGTCTCCGGCTGGACGGATGCCTATGAGAAAATGCTTTCGGACACCCGGTTGTGGATAAGAGCGGGGAATGGTAGTATTAGAAAGGTCTTCTTGCTAAAGTGGTCAAAGACCCCTTTACACGAAGTTGGATGTGATTTAGAGGTTTATGAGTGGGACAAATCCACTAAGAGAGAGCGCTTTTCACAGCATGAGGTCGGTAGCGTCTTTTAATGGCTAGTATACTTGTTAGCACTAGAACTTAGCTAATTGGTAAAATAAGGTTGTGCTCCCAGAAAGTGAGGATCGAGACGAATTGCAGATAGTCACTGTGCTGTTTAGCGAAATCTTTGGGAGAAAATTTCCTGACACCAATCCCAACTCCAGTTATATTTTCTCGCTGGGTCGATTGCGTGCAATCGCTAAAAGGGCGATTGAGGAGGACGGCTATGGATTGAGGACGGTGGCATCCGATCGGAAAGCTGCAGGAGAAGTGGTATTGGCCAGGGCAAAAAATCCAATCCTCCAAGAACTTTCTCCGGTCCCATCCCCATCACACCCCCTTGGCCAGGTAAACCAACTACAATTACAGCTACCGGTACCCTATGCAATGGTCGGGACAGGGGGGGTTGAACAGGGGGTTTCGGGTCCAGAAGAGGCTCCTAGTACGCCAGTTGCCAGCAGCAGCAGCCTGGATCCCGTAAGTGTTGGAGCGGGCCAGGAAGTGCCAGGCGAGGCAGAAAGACTTCCGGGGCCAACAACTTTACTAACCCTGGGCATTGGCAACTCGGAAAATGATGGAGATGTCCCACTTAGAAACGATAGTGGCCGAGGTGTTCTACCCCTTGATAGGAAGCATCTGGATGCTTCTCAACCTCCGACATCTGTGAGAAACACCCCTACCTGTGTTCCCCCTGAGGGTGGGGAAAAACCTAATGGTGCCAACCCCTTACTCTCTTCCGGCCCCGACCTGGGTGCCGCTCTCCATATTGCTACTAGTCCTACGCTGGATGGCCCAAACAAACACATCGATACCGAGAGTCCTGGATGTGGTTCACCAATCTCTGGTCCCGGTACACCCCTTGAGTTGCATGAGCCTATAAGAGAGGTCCCAAATCTACCTAGGCTGGAGCCCCTAAGCCCAGAAGGATGCCAGACGAGCCGAGCGGGAGTGCTAAGCCCCCCACTAGACGATAAGGGGCTACCCCCCTCTTCTCTAGCCGATACAGAGCTGCCTATACGCCCTGGGCATCCTGAGGAGGACTCACCAAGTGAGTAAAGTTTCAGTGTTCTTTAGTGTGGGTTGTGAGTACCGTATTGCACAAGCTAACATGTATCCTGGGCAAAGATCCAAGGGAGCTGGTTGATCAAACCGACAATCCCGGGGATATTAGTGGGAATACTGCTGAGGGTAAAACCCCTGAGCGAACTTTAGGGAAGGGAACGCCTTCAGAATCACCAAAAGATGATGCAAACCCTTCTGTGATCTATGTCCCGGATCATACGGATAAGAGAGCAGATGTTGATCCGGAATCGGGTCTAGCTACTTGTAGTGACAAAACGCCGATTATAGTTGGCCCGGCTCCGAAGGAGCCAGAAGGGGGGGTGCCAGCAGCTCACCCAACCTTCGGATCAGTTGAGCAGAGTAATGATATCTTGTCCCCGTGCGGCCCCGATGAGCCAGGATCCACTGGGAACGCTAGCCCACCGGGTGGTAATAGCGCAACAGCGACAGACGCGGAAGGTGTTGAAAAAATTGATCCAGAATCCAGCGACTTGGGAGACCCCGGTTCCTCTATTCTGATACCTCAGAAAGAAAGCTCCGAAGATGCAAGCGACGGCCCCTTGTCTAGTGGCGCACTTGTTCTGGCTCGACCTGCGACTGACGCCTGTGTTCCTTCGGCCGATGAGCCAAATGCCGAGACAGTCTCTGGGAGGGCAGGTCAGGAATTGGATGCAACGAAGGATACCGGTACCCGTATTCTAAATCTCGAGCGACCTGCGGCTGACGTCTGTGTTACATCCCCCGATGAGCCGAATGCGGAGATAATCTCTGAGAATGCGCATCAGGAATTGGATGCAACAAAGGATATTCCAAACAAAAGGGAGTCTGAGAGTATCGCTGACTCCCCTGGAAAGACTGAACTTTCTTTTCATGGTTCCAAGCCCGCCGGTGTTGGCTCCGTCGATAGTCCTAGGTTTCTGGATGGGGGGGGCAGGGCTGTTATGGATCCCGAACCCCCGGGGCGAGCAAGCGCATCGCCACGGCTGTCGGGCGGTCCGCACGCCCCAAAAGCTCCCGAGGGCACTGGGACTGGTGCGGGAGGTGGTTCTGTTCATGATTTCGAGACTGCTCCTAAGAAACGGGGTCCACTACTTGAATCTTCACGAGACTCAGATGTATCGGATAGCTCATACACCTCAGACATTTCAGACATCTCAGATGCGAAAGTTGGCAAGGATACCGATACCTTGGAGGAAACCTACCCCATTGTTAATCCTAAGGTTGATTCAAAATATCTGGAGGAGGCTAGCCCCTCGTTGAATATAGATATCTTGGGAACTTTGAAAGATAATGATGCCGTTAAAGATGTTGATCCTGCCGACGGTCCTAAGGACTGTTCTGAGCCCCCTGAGAAGAATATCGGTTCCTTTGAATCACCCCCGAACCCAGTACAGGATTCCGATCTTTTGGAGGCCGCTTCGGATGTTGATCCTGCCGATGGTCCTAAGGACTGTTCTGAGCCCCCTGCGAAGAGTATCGGTTCCTTTGAATCGCCCCTAAACCCCGCGCGGGAACCCGATCTTTTGGAGGCCACTTCGGATGTTGAGCCTAGCGAGGGAAACGATCGAGTGAATAGCCTGGATGCTGATTCTGGATCTCTACTAGACGAAGAGCTCCACCCAATTCAACCAACAGACTCAAATTCCCTGGAGACCGTCGATGGGTCTGGCAGTATTGAGGAGCTTGATCCCATTTGCAATCCTGATACTGGTACTGACCCTGAATCTCCGGAGGGGGTGAATGCGCCCCAGACTCGGTCAGCCGATATAGGGGACCCTGAGGCCCTTGGAAATCCTGAGAATACGGCTAGTGCTAGCGATCCGGAGGCCGGTTCTAAGCCTTCCAAAGAGGAGAGCTTAGCATTAGAGTCACCACAACCGTCCGGTGTCTCGAAGGTGGCCTGGACTACTGATTCTGCTCAACAAATTAACAAAACTGATACCCTCCGGGCTGGGCCTGATTCCCCCGAAGAAATCGTCCTTGCGGCAGTCTCCTCCCAGGATTCAACTGCCCCAGTAGCTGAGAATATTACCCGGAGTGGGGCGTCAGTCCTAGACGGTGGAGCCACAGATGCTACCAGCACTAATGGGGGCCCCTCACAGGAGGATGCGGTATCAGCGAAGCTACCCCCGAGCCCCGCTACAGAGAATACACCTCAAGACGCTGCACCAGAAGGTGGTTCTGTCTTAAAAGATATCGGAAACCTTGAAATCGTAGATCTAGAGGGGGCTAATGACATATTCGTAGATACTGAGGAGTTTAGAGTCCCCGGGGCACAACGGAGACAAAAATCCAAGGACTCGGACCCCGAGAATCTCCCGGTAGTCGAGCTTCAAACCGGAGGTGTCCCCTTGCCCGATCCACTGGGACTTACTCCAGGCGATGATCAAGGTATTTCTTCTAATGATAGTATCGGGATATCTATAACTGCAGAAGGACTTGCAAACGTTCCGAGGACCCCTTCCACTGTCAGTATCGCTATATCTCTTAGGAAGGGAGATTCCGGGGAGTTTTTCGATTCATGTTCTGATACCTCTGAAAATAATCTTGATTCGACTGAAACCACCGAATTTCTGGGTACTCGAGACAAGACCGCGTTATCGGAACCACTGGATATGCCTCATAGCCATCAGGTAGATCTTCTCAGGAGCCCCAAAATCACCACTCCTGGCCAGTCAGCCCCCGCCAAGATAAATGAAAACTTTGACCCGAGCGGGATCGCGTGCAAGAAGGAAGAATCTACTCAACCCCAGCCGCATGTACTAGCTGCGAAATCAGATGCGGATCCACAAAAAGGCACTCAAGAGGCTGACGAAGCGGAAGCACAGAAGATGGAGATGGAATCCGCGGGGTATTTCACAGCCGCAGTCCCCCCGCCGACTTCACAGCCTGATTGGCATGTACCTGAATGCTCAAAATGTAGGCAGGCTGCGGTGCTGGGTCACTCGGGACAGGGGCCTGATGAGTATGCGCCGGCTGGGAATCCCAAATCTCTTGAAGATGAGGGTAGCCCCCCATCAAAGGTAAATCGTGCACTCTCAACACCCAGCCAGGTGATAAAATGCTGACTTTGATAGGTTGATATTCAGTCCAAGAGGAGGTTGTCCGTCTCAAGTGCGATTTCCTATGTCTCGTCGCTTTGGGGAAAACTTGCGCCTCCAACCCCCCCCGCAACACCCTCGCAAGCTAGTAATACCGAAGTACACAAAGCTGCGGATACCGTCATTACTCTACCTGGGGCGACTCCTTTGATCAAATCACCCGGCTCTCGACGGCCTAGGAGTCAGAATGAGAGAAAGGTTTCCTGGGACGATATAGTAGGTGGGAAAAAGAAAGGGAGATCGGAGGGTTCTGGTAGTCTTGGGGAAACCTCGCCAGGTAGGGCATGCCCGCCATTGTTAGTTGGGAATCCCCGAAAGTGTGAATGCTGACAGTTTGAAGATCAGTCATTCCTACCACCTGTTATTGCTGGAGGAAATTCTGTTGCTGGCGAAGGCCCATACGCAGGAGATCCCCTTGGTATTGGTGTCCAACTCGGGGATAATGTGTATTCATTAATGTCTGCTGAGGTTCACACTAGCGGACATTCGGCATCAGACGAAAGGGTCACCAAAGCAGAAGCAAATCCACTAACTAGAACCAGCCCTGCATCAGAGTACTATGAGGAACCTCCGTCTACAAACACTGGAGATGAGGTGGTCCAAATTGCAGTGACCAGTTATTGCAGGCGGACATCCGATGAAACCGAAGATAAGGAATCTTTGGTAGCTTCTCCCCGTCCTAGGACTAGTACGGTTAACCGAGCTGTAACAGCGTCCCCTATAAAATCTCCATTCTTCACAAATCTCTTCCCGTGTAAGTCAACGCTAGCTCTATCACCGTTCCCTTAACTACTGATGGCATACTGACGAGCGGTAATTTGGCGAATAGGGTCAGATACCCAAAGAATACCCTTCGCTGCGCCAAATTCAGCACGGAGGGGACAACCAACTCCGGCTATTGGACCACTTGGCGAATACAGCAACTGTAGGTCTCCCATGGTTAGCCGTACTCGTGTTGGAGCGGAATCACCACGCCTGTTGGGGCAAGCCTCTTGCGCTCTTGCATCAAATTCCATAAGAGGCCTTGGCCCCACCGCCACCACCACTAGGAGCCCAGACCTTAATGCTCTTGGGAATACGAGGTGTATACATGGTGGAAGCCTCCCTACAGATTTTCGTCCAGTGAGTGGGAGGCTCGCTCCACAACCTAGCATACCTGGTGCTTCTATGCGAGGGATACAAAGCGAGAGGTACCGGAGTGTGATACGGGAAGAGGGGGAGGGATTTGCTCACAGTTTTATGGACGAGTCGGATCGTATAAGGTATCATCGCCCTCGTAGAAATTGTGATATTCTTGGTGCTAACAGCAACACGTTACACCCCAATCAGTCCCGAACGGTTTTCACGGCTCGAACTTCTTATCAAGAGGTTTGCCCAAGAACACTTCAGCCAGCTTCCCCCGAGTTTGAGAGTGGTGAGTTACCCCAGGGCCTCAGCAAATATAGCTTACTAAATCCTTATAGTTTGAGTCTTCTGCCTCCCTCGGCCGATCATCATTCCCACCCGAGTTTCTTTGCACATCTTCGCTAGGGAAAAGGCTACGCATAGTAGCCGTCCAGCACATAATCTGCCGCCATCTTGTCAATAGCATCTTCTCGGCCACTGTCCCTAGCTTCTGTTTCAATATGGAAGCCATAGCAGGAGAATTGATGAAATTGGATCCGTTGAAGCAAGCACTCTGGCAAGTTCTAACTGTTGAAGCTCTGGAAGCTCTGCCACAATACGAGATGGCAGCTGCAAAGCTGCGACAGAGGATAGTTAATGAAATCCTTGTCAGCATTGGGGCCATATCTGCCTCATCAGCAGCTACTCTTACAGAATCTCTCCACAGTCTCGTAATGTCTGCTCAAGAGGCTTGGGAGCCCACATTTAAGTCCAAGGCTCAGACAATCCCGGAGGTTGATGTTGAAAACGGAACGGCGAATTTCAAGATGGACCCCGAAGACTCTCTAGTAAAAGAGTCATTTGGATTGCAGGCAGGAAGCATCACTCGCCCAGTTCTATGCCTATTCCCAGCTATTTACCAAATCATCGACGGACACAACATCCTCGTAGCACCAGGAAGAGCGCTGTTCTCAGACTTCTACCATTCCGCCGAAATAGAGCTGCAAGCTAGGCTGGAGACGTGGAATTCAGACCACAGATATGCCCGCCGCGCGTCATTCATGAGACCGCCGTTCGTCTCCCACAATACACGCCCTCTCACATCTCCTGAACCAGAGTCGGGAAGATGGAGCACAAGGCGCATGTCTCACGAGTATTTCGGACATAACGAATGGTGCTCGCATCCTAATGATATTGAGGATGAAGCGATAGACTTCTGGGATGTATCCAGGTGTTTGAAGGAGTACGGTCAAGAGGTCCTGAGACATGAGAGGAGGAGAAGTACGGGATCCGAAACCTTTTCTGAAAGACGTAGTTCTTACGTTGACCGAAGTCGGTCTTTTAGTAGTGGCAGGAGGGAGTCTGTGTATGCCAAGCAAGAGTCAGTTTATGAGAGGCGGGTGCCTGTGGGTGGGAGGAGGGAATCATTTTATGGTGGGAGACGGGAATCATTTCGAGGGAATAGAGACCATTGTGGGTGGTAGTCTGATTTTGGAGTGTGCACTTGGTCGTCTGAGAAAGACCCTTATCCCGTCAGTCGGCTGCGAAGCTCTTCTTCATCTTACCTGGGTCTTTATGATTTTTCCTCTTGTTTTCTTTCTCCTTTTTTTTCCTTCTTTTCTCCGTCTGCTCCTCTTCACCCCCCCCCCCTTTTTCTCCTTTTTTTCGTTATTTGCCTGCGAGACATGCGCTGCTTTTTTCCTGCGATTTTTTTAGTGTTATTTTAGGGATCGGTGGATTTCAAGGCATGGAATTTAGGGTACAATACTGGCTGATAATATATACACGGTTTTCGAAACAATTCACTTGCATGATACAAGTATAGCATGGTGCGATAGTTGTAGTTGGAATTCACCATCGACCCCTTGCAAAGACCCTATTGGCGCTTGGTATGCCCTGTGAGGTCAAAATTCATATCATACATTAATTCTTAAATCTGAACTCTTCCGCTCTTCGGTAATGCTGGGCCCCTCACACCCGCAGCCTGACCTGGCTATGATATCATACGGTACAGCGTCCGGGCCGCCATGTCGTGTTCTCCATCCTAAAGGCTGCTTTATTTTGTTTTCTCTTTCTAAACTTTACCACCGCGAGTAGACTATACACTATAATATATTATATATATAATCCCGGAACCCGGAGACGTATTATGACAACACTCTGAAACAGGTCCGAGAACATATACACCAGAAGTGGAAACTGCTCAACTATCCTGAATACTATGGCTATAGGCCCGCGTTCAGAACATGCTGGCGTTTTATGACAATCAATAAGTTTGCCGCCTCCTGTCTTCATCAGATGAGAGCTGGCAAAAGCTACCTAAAGGCACAGAAGGACTGGAGGAATCCGGAGGCAAGCGTGCTATGTCCTAGATGTGAGAGTGAACCCGAAACCTTCGAACACGTTATAGCCGATTGCCAGGCCCTCACTAACGCCAGGGCTGGGCAACCTGATGAAATTTTTGACATTTGGCTGAAATCTTTGATTTGGGCCGAGAATAAGAAAGAGTGGGATTTGATAAAATGTTTGGTTTCCTTTGTTTCATTAAATAAGTTAAATTTTCCTGGTAATATGGATGTTTTTCCTTTTACGAGAGCTTCACAGATACAGTCCTGATTGAAGGAGGACAATATTCAAGGAACTCTGATTACAGGGAATGTTCACATTGATTTTATACCATTAGGTATTTTTTGTTTTTGTTTATGATTTTATTTCTTTTGTTGTGTTTTGCTTTGGGTTTTTATTTGCCATGGGATTTTTCCCGAATGCAGTGGTTGGACCCTGGGGAGTGCTAGTCATGTACCTAAAATCATACCAAGGATTTAACAAAAAAAAAAAAAAAAACCGGAACCCGGAGACCATAATGCAGATCATATTATAAATTATTGCTTGAGTACAGTACTCGTATATATACAAAATATCCCGTCAAGTGTGCCGATTTGTAGTCTAGTTTGACTGATAGTGAGTGGTGGGATGAAGAACAACCTCTTCCACGATTTCCGTAACGGAAACTTGTAATTTGATCGAAACTGCCCGCTCCCGCCCCTCACGGGGGTAGAGGGGGGGGGGGAGTGTTACTCAGGTCCAACTTAGCAACCGCCCGCTCTCGGGGAGGGAGGCTTTTGGTTGGATGGCGCGCTGGGATAGTGGCGAAGTGCTCACTTTTGATATAATAGTGGGTTGTGTATAGTAGGAGTGTGATATTGAAGGAAAAAAAAGAAGAAAAAAGGTGGTGTTGGTGATGTGTATTTTATCTTCCGAGCTTCTGTTGGAGGGAGGGAGTGAAAACGATGGGGGGTTCTTCCTCCGTGCTTGAGTGTATCGTATAGACAAATATTCTAATCTGGGCGGGAAAATGTGCGGTGAACCCGCTGCATTACATCTAGGGAGGGGACTAATCGATGGAGTATGACCGCATTTTGGCCAAGTGTATATGTATTATACCGATGTCGGGAGGGCTCAAAGTTCACGGTACTGTACTACGCTATGCTCCACAATCTCGAGCAAAGCAGACCATCCCTTTTTCGATTCGCCTTTGCCTGATAGTATGATAATGTTGTCATGAAATTTACCAAGCGCTCGTGGCAGAACGGAATTGCATAGGCCCAAAATGCTACTATTATACCACCACTAGCCCAACATAGGGGAACCATAAACTACAACCACGCCGAGAATTAAGTTACTCATGATCTATTCCCGCCGCCAGCAACTGAATTAACTGTACCCACAGTCAGCAAGACATGCTCGGAAGGGAGAAATATGAAATAGGCTCGCCAAGGAAATCATCAGAAATCACTCACCCAACCCGTATACTGATGATCCTTCATCTGACCCTTGACGACGTCCAGGCGTTCTGCAAATCAATGGCATCGTTAGAAACGAAAGTGATTTAGCGCCTAAAGAATGGACATCATACCCCGTGTGCAGTAAACCAAGTGCCCGACCTCGGGGTCATCTTCCAGTTCTTTAATGTAGGCTTTTGCACCTTCGCTATTCCCTACGAGACTTATCTGGAAGACCACCGCTGCAGAAAATATTACGGGTTAGTCGGTCTGAGATTGGAGGCGGGGTGCTTGAGAGAAAAATAAACCTTGCCCTCCATACAACTCATCACTTGGCCCTGCTAACTCGGCCATTTGCTTCTTGCAATTGAGTATTGTCCGCTTCAGCTCGCCTCGGTCTTCACCTGCTGGCTATGTCGCTCATTTTATCAACTACCACCCCTCCTTTAAACAAAAGGGATACTAGAGAACAAACCTGTCCATCGGTGATGACAGTAACAAGCACAGGCCTCTCCAATGATTTTTCCTTCGCCTTCTGAATAATTAACGGCTCTACAATCTTATTCCGGAGTACGGTTCCCAGTCTTGTCCCGCCCTTGGGATTGACGCCCCTGATGATCTCGTCCAGTCGTCCCCTGTCCTGGATACCATTGTAGTCTTTGTCCCCTTTGAAATTTAGGAACTTGATGGAGATGCCCTCGTCCCGGAACGCGGTGCACACGTCTGAAATTGTCAAAATAGTATTACGCATCATGTCGTAGCGGCCGTCGAGCTTCATTGAGCCCGAATCATCTATGCTAATTGTCAGTGGCTGTGACTTCGACAAGGGAGTAGGTGTAAAGAGTGTACCGCATAGAATGACAGTGTCGTAGAGCGCGACTTTGTTCAGGTCAGGGATGTAGTCGTAGGTCAGCTGCATGTCGTCGCAGACCTGTGGTCCGGTCTCGGCGATTCGGCGAGCGAGTTGCTTCAAGAAGCGTCCCGGGTTCTTGAAGAATGCGCCCAGATTCTTCTTTGCTGAAATTTTTAGGGAGTGAGTGAGGACGTCTTCTGGCATTGGTAGGCTCAATTTCTACCATTGTGAATTATGGTTGGTTAGCCATCCAAGTCCGGCGGGGGGGGAGGGGTGGGGAAGTGGGGCGCCATACGATAACCGACAGTTTTTCCGCATTGTAATGCTCATTGAAGGAATCACGATTGTTACTGTGGTTATTCCCAGAATGGTCACCAGATATATAGCTCTGATTACTGCTCCCGTTGACAACATTGGCCCCTACCACAGTAGACCCGGGGCCCCCAGCGCCCATCCAATTGTTTGGGGCGGCTGCCTCTTCTTCTTCTTCGGTGTCTACTTCGTCTGAGTCTTCGCCCACATCTTCGCTTCCCTCTGGCCGGAACCTATCTTCGCGAATAAACCCTAGCGCTGTATTCCGTAACCGTGGAAATGACATGGAAAACTCCTTTCTCGCATCTTCCCCAGGAGGTAACTTAGCAGAACATATTTCTCCCAACGTTATCTTCACGCCTTTCATGCTGGAAGACCCCGGAAGGATCTCCTATACATACACATACTCTTCATCAACCACCAAGAGCCTAGCTTACAAGACGGAGACGGGAAATGGGAGGGATCATACCTCCGTCTGCCTCAGGATATACTTTTTCCCATCTGGCCGATTCCCCGCATACTCGTAAACCTTCAACTCACAACTCACCGCGGCCGACACAGTATTCATATCCCACTTGAGTATAAGAACCTTCTTGATCGCGCCGTTTCCACGAGTCATGTAGTCGCGCATATCCCTGAACATGTCCTTGCCTGTGTCTGACCAGCCGGACATTACAACCACAGTCGGTAAGGTGATGCCCAACGGACGGAAGCAGACATCAATCACTTGCCGACGGGTTTTGTCTGACTCGCCGAAGGCTTGAGCCACTGAGTGATTGTTAGTAGAGAGGGGGGGGAAGAAGCAGCAGGTGACTTGCTAGATCCACTCCACATTGCTAGAACCTCGACGTTCTCCATATCTACAAATCCAGACACTAACATTTCGCGTCTCTCCGCAACGAGCCATTGTACGTGTGTGTCGTTATCTGTGGCAGTTCTAGAACCTCTGTCGGCTGCTCTGCTCCGTACGCCATTCATAGTGTCGGATTGTCGACCCCTTCGGGATAGGAATACAAGAGGCGAAGAATCCTAGATAGCAATTGTGGGTGTTTCCCTGGAGTGTTTGGTGGAAATAGGCGTAGATGCGTGTGAGTGCGCCGCATGGACAATAAATTGGAGCGGGCGGCCATGGCAAGGCTGTGATAAAAAAACTGGCTGGATGGGTCTACCAATACCAGTTTGAGGTGGTGTAGCTGCTGCACACGCCTAGCGTGAGCCAGCATCAGGCGCAACATCACCAGGAATTTTCGCATGTATATGTGTATGTGTGTACTGTACACGTATGAAGGCTTCACTCGTACTTGAGGTGCTACTGTGCATGAGTTTTGAGCGGGGTGGGGAGTGTGTAAATAGGGTTGTTATGAGCGAGTGCGCTGGTTGATGAAAGGCTCTGAATGGCTGTTTGGAGTGATGGTTTACCAGGTTGGTGGGGGTGGGGTAACCGAAGTCTGCTCGGGACAGAGCGCTCACATTATGGTGATAAACATTTGAAAGTCTTGATGTTTTATCTCTTACAGCATCCACTCCCTCCATCTTGGTTTCTATACTAGCAACTTTTCGGCGCTATAACTGACCTGATATGAAGTACTAGAAATTGAGACTCAAAAGTCGGCCTTACCACTTCCAATTATGATTATTATAATAACTACCAGTCGTCCAAATTAAGCCTCGCCAACCATTAGCGACAACAACAGTATTACCCTGTTCAGACAATAGACCCATTGCGGCATAGTTTCCTCCACCATGGTATATTTAACCATAATGTGACCAGTTGCTTCCAGCAGACGGGAGCTCAGGATCACGATAGGATACCGGTGTTCTAGTTCGTCCATTTGGAGCGCGGGCGGAAACAACTTGGTCCGCGATCTGCGATTCTAAAATGCCAATTCACCTCCAAAAGGGCTTTGCTCCAATTATCAGCTTTCCTCACAACCCACTGCGCACGAAAGTGCCTAGAAACAGGCATTGCCGCCAGCTTGCCCCTCCACACACTACAGCGGTATACTGTACAAATAAATCATAAGTACTCGAGTACGGAATTGTGCAGCAACCGTCGCACTCTGCCCCCCTCCCAAACTCAGGATGTCGGGGTAAACCGTGAGTAGGCGCAATGAACCCAAGCCATGCAAAAATTCACGGGGAATATAGTTTTTGGAAGGTTGGCGATCTGCAGTTAACAGTATCTCTGGTGGGGGGAGGAAAGGGGAGACAAAAAATATATACACAAGAGTAGAAGAGTTCTCCCCTGCCCTGGTGGAGCAAGGGTGTGGTTCACATCAACAACTCCCCAAGGAGTTACTATCGGTCCTGTCCCCCCGGCAGCGCAACCTCCCCAATGGAGGAGATTGCAAAGGGAATTCCACCATACCCGAGGGGAGTAACTTGTGGATGGATTGATGGATGGATATATAGATACACGAATATAATATTATGAATATATTGATGGAGGACATCCAGAGTGATGGTATACTTACCCCGTGATAACACAAACTTTACCCATAAGAGAAATTGCAGATAAAGCTAGCAAGGCTCGTTCATCCCCTGCCTCAAGTTTTGACTGATTGACAAACTCAGGATTGTCACAGCCAACTACAAGGCCATATGTATGACAGGCCTTGACTAGGTCGCTCTGACAAATAGCACTAAAAGATGTAAGATAGATCAAAATGCTGTTTCCATCGCTTGTATTAGTGTGGGCCAGAGTTGCACTGGCAACTGGCATAAAGTTACCCTTGGACGAGTCACAGCAGTTGCAGTTACTACAAGCGTTTCTACTATAGCAAGTTATTCTAGGCTAGGGAAGCAAATCTCTTGCATGTCAAATTAGAATCTTGTTGTGTTTATCGAAGGAAAGGGATTTCGTTGCTGAGAAAAAGAAGTGTGTGTGATAGTTCTGGTAATGGAAGAAAGAAAAGGAAAAGAGGAAGAAATGGGAGGAATAAATAAGAGGGAAGAAGACTAGACTCAATTAAGGGCAATTCAAGGGCAATGAATTATGGGCAATTACGATTGGAAAACTCTAGTTGGGCTGAGGTTTTCTTAGAGCCCTAATATCCTCCATTTGCGGCAAGGGGCACTAGTGGGGGGGGAGCGAGCTCAAAGGGACCCTATGTTTTGTGTCAGGGTTTGGCTATCTACCGTATTGTGGCGAGTTCGCTAGTAACTTAAAGGGTGCCGATTGATAGATTATGACTGGATTGCGGCCCCTTTCAAAAACAAATTTGAAGTATGATACAGTATTATACTTGTATATACGATTGTCGATTACCCTATCAATGCAAACAAAAAGTGAATCTATAGTATAGCTATATTTTTGTAGAGCCTTTTTTTAAGATCCACATGTCATTCCAGCTGGGCTCGAATAAAGTTTAGCACAGGAGAAACCAGAATACTCATAGCTACGATAACATAAAGCTTTTAACTAACACCGCAGCAAGCCCAAATGTCGGTAGCCAAAAGATGGTTTAAGAGGCTTTCTACACACTTGATAGGAAGCGTAAAACTACTCCGGCACGGTACAATACATATTTCAGCCAATACTATACGGTCGTGGCCTAAATGAAGCCTAAACAGGCATCACCCATTTCTAATAAGTATGCTGAGACAGACAAACGATCGGGGGACGGATTCACTCATAGCAAACAAAACGAATCAATAAAACAAATCCCACACCACCCTCTACTCCGGATATTACAAACCCAATAGCCATACCGCAATCGCTAGAATACATTCCTCCCCTGCTGGCTACCCAGAAGAAACGAGCCTTTAGTACTCGGCCAACCTCAGCTTCCTTCCAACCGCCCTTCTTGACGCCGCCTTCTGTGCTGGCTTTCGATGGACTTCGCTATTAAGCAAGTGCTTAACACTGCCAGAATCAAAGTACCCATAGCCGCCAAGCATTCCTCCCTCCCCATCGCTTTCCTCTCTACTAGTCGTCGAATTACTTTCATCACCGTCTTTAGCACGAATAGGTTGCCTGGTTGTTTCAACGGCCCTTCCCGAACGGCTCTTGGTCCTCGTAGTCATCAACGGTGGGTGGGTTGGGTCGATAGTGGGCTCTTCATTTTCTCTCGCCCGAGTTCGGGTGGGAGAAGCAGCAGCGCGGCGCTGGGTCTGCCGAAGCATGTGTCGCACTTCCAAGAGGTAGCTTTGAAGGGTGTCTACGAATCGCTTTGTTTGTCGGTGTTTGCTGCTGACCGAGATGGAGATACTATCGCCTTTAATAATATATCCGATACCAAAGCCATCACCACTAGTAGGTCCGAATCCAAATAATCTCAAGCTAGGATTACCGCAGTTACTAGTGCTTAGAATAGTGTTATTAATCTTATCCCATCCTGGATCAGAGAAGATGCTTGGGATATTGTGAGGAGGCTTCTGCCCTTGCTCTCTAGTGGACCCAGAAATTGAGCTGGTGTCTGAGAAGCCTCTCAAGGGTCCTCGATCTGGTGGACTGTGCTCATAACTGCCTTCGACTGGAGAAGACCCGTATCCGTCACTGCTCATACCGTTGAGAGAACCATCGGTATACTGATATTCTTCATCCAAGCCTCTTTGCCAGACGCAGAACAACGCATACAGATGTCTGTCTTGACCCAGCCCCTTGGCACACTCCTTCGTGGTCGCTGTATGCTTTTGACAAGCCTTTTTGAGCGCTTCAAGCTTCTCAGCGGTCGGCGCATTCTCACAAAACTTTCGCACAAAATTGACAGACTCTGTTGAAACGGTTCTGATTGCTTCAGTACGACCGTGCAGGTATATCTTCGTCATAGCTGGCTCGTAAGTGCTCTCAACCCTACCATAAAGCCCATAATATGCCGCCTGGAATGCCATTTGCACAAACGCATCGGGAGAGAAGCCCATGGATGTGATGAAGTTCTTTCCGTAATGTTCGAATTCCAAAACTTCAAACTCATTCTGCTGAATTAAGTCGGCCAACCTAGTCTCAGCAAAGCGGAGGGCGAGCGAGAGCTCCGGGACCATAGTCCACTCAAGTCTGTGGGGTGTTGTGGAAACATCACCGAAGCTAGCCGGATCACGCTTGCTCGGGTCAGGAGAAGTGGAAGCCCATAAGCTAGGAGCATTGCCGTTGATAGTTCTAGCAAAGCGAAGGATTGTGTCGGTATAGACATCACTTGCCATTCTCAGGACAGTGTGTCCGTCGACACCGGTGTGCTCAAAATTGATTCCAGCTGACCCATTCTTGCAAACAATGATCTGCAGTTTGTCATACCAACGGTTGGTGCATGTGCCAATCTGCACACCCTTCTCGACAATGTTGGTCCCGCAAAGCATGTTCATGCTCAATTCAGCGCCGCTCTCGGGGGATGCTGAATCGAGGCAAAGAACAAACAAGGCCGTATCGACGATCCCCAGTGACTCGGTATTGTTGCTATCCAAGCCATCTCTAGTCAAAACCTCTCTCAAACTTGCCCAAACCCTGCGGTTCTCAGTAGAAAGTACCCCAACGGCGGACTTTGCAGCCTCTTGAATCGGTGTGGTGGCTGCATCATCAACAATGGCCTGGAGGTTATGCGCGACATCCCTCTCGGTCATGATGATATCCGAGTTATCATCCAAGACATCAAACCAGTAAAACTGCGAATGACACATAACAACAATGTGACGAGCATCCGAGTCAGACCGCATGACACACCCATTTTCCGTGGGAATCCGAGCTGTGCTGAAAATCCGGGGATATTGGAACTATCACGTGATTTATTAGCATATGCGATTATTTCACGAGGAAAATCCCAGAGTTCAGATAATTCATGAGGGGGCCTTACCATGCAGAGCGGGGTTCCACGAAGTTCGTCTGGCGGTAGCTCTTTCTTACGTAGCGCCCTTACGAAAGACAGAGAGGAGACTACAAGAGAGGCGGCCCTGGTGACTTGATTATTTCTCGCTGGCGTAGGATCATCCTCCAAAAGAAAGCTAAATCCGTTCAGTATCAGACCAGAGGTATTCTGCGAAGGTAATTTACAATGGATTCAAGTTCAAAACGACAGCTACGGTAATGTTAGCTTGAGTGCTCCCTTTGCTCCCGCTCACAAAAGAAAACTTACGATTGTCGTAGTTGAGATAAGAATCGTACCCTAAAGAAAACGTTAGTTCAGTCTATCATACCCTTAAAAAAGGTTTCATCTAGGAATGAAACTCACAAAACTGCTCAATGTAGCTGCTTTTGCTACTGGCATATTTCTTCAACCTCTCCTGCAATTCTGGACCATCCGTCTTCAAAAACTCCCGTACAGCAGCCCTCGTCTCTGCATGCTCTCTATGTGTCTGGAGTGGCCTAACAGCGTCCAGATAGTTCCGGCATGTCTTCTCCAAGTCCGGAATTGGTAACTTCTGCAGCTGTTCCTGGTATGCGTAAGTCGTACCCGGCCTCATATCTGCAGCAGGTATCCGCCCCGCCATGGGTTCCTCCATCCAAGAAGCCGCAGATCCCGGAGGTGAGCCGGAAGCGAGTGACTCGTTAAGGGACTTTGGCATGGTGACGACTTGGGCTGTTGGACTGGTGACCTTAGAAGGGGCCATTTCGAATAGTTAGCTTTTCCGGAATTTAGGATGAAATAGTAATCTGTTTTAGACGACCGAACAAACAAGACATGGGCCACAGGTAGAGAGAAAGGAATTCGATGTAGCTTTTGAGCGCGGGGAAACGCGAGGAGATATAGGGCTAACCTTATAACCACGAGATTAAATGGACAGGAGTAGTCGGATGTCTAGAGCTCCTCTTTTCTTTTTCTTTTCTTTTTCTTTTCTTTTTGTTTGCTTTTCCTATTTCGTTCAGGCTCTCTTGATTTTGACGCAGTCTTAGTATCTCGGACCAGAGGAAGAGAACAATCGTGACCCAGACGCTTAAAGGCGGGATGAGAGTGTGGAAACCTAACAGGACCGGTATTGAAGGTGGGTGATGGGTAGAGCACCGATTCGCTAGGGTATAATGAAAGTTTACTAATAGACCTGGTATTGGTGGGGAAGAAGGTTTGTTGCAGAAATCGCGGATGGAAGGATGGTTATGCTGGTAGCCGCGGGCATTCAAACTGTATATTCTAGTGGCCAGCAGTCATACATCCCCCTTCCTTCCTTCCTTCCTTCGTCCTTCCGTCCATAGACGTCTGTCTACGCCTAGAAAGCATGACTCGGATTCCCTGCTCCCCATATCTTTCAATCAATGACGGGGTGCGGGGGGGGGATGAAAAGGCGAGGTGCACCGGTGATATCCTCGAGCACTCTACGGGTACAGTTCTCTGTACAAGTACTGCACTCCACAAGGATGAAGCTAGAAAGACAATACTCGAATATGTAATAATAGGATGAGGTCACCCAGCCACTGGATCAAGATGCCATGTGCTAAACCTACCCTGCCTGCCTTCCTCTCAAGTGAATAAATATTCCCGCCCTTATGCACCACAACTATCATACGACAACCACAACAACTCTGCGATATCAAAACAATGCATGATGCAAGAAACCTATTTGAAGCCATGTCCGTCAAGGTCTGGATACCGTATGTAACCCGAGGGTTGTTATTACCCGTCGGGACGAAAACCGCACAATTACTCGAGTATAATCCTGTACTGTACGAGTACAACTGCCTGGGGCTGCCGCCTGGTGAACCCTCAATAAATTACTACCAGCCTTCTCACGCTGCGGGACTTGAGAAGCCTCGTACAAAAGAGAAAGAAAGAAAGTCTACTCGAAGACAAAACACCCAATCCCACCCGGTATTGAATATTACTAGTCTCCACATGAGAAGACCCAGTACCGCATTATCTGCTATTGCCCGGTTTTTCCCTAAGACTGAGAGTTACTCACGACTGGACCATTTCCAGTGTCCAAAATCTGCTCTTTCAACAACCAAAATCACGGAATAAAATTAAACATAAGTGCCCTAGGAAGATAAGATAATCTAGAGTTTTTAGAGGTAAGGATGGGGTAATTTTGAGGTATCATATTATATAAATATTATCCCCAGTGGATCGGTCTTCTAGGTAATGAGTTCATTGATAGTGTAGTGGCTACTTGCGGATCTGAATCAACGTACTGAGTACCGGCATTCCACGGCACAAGGAGAAGTTCAACCAATTGAATTGCTCAAACTTGCATATGTCTCTCTATGCAGCGGAATACGTTAGTCGAGTCGTGCTCGAATACGGTACGGGTACTCGAGTATTGGTTTTGCTGTGATGCAGAATGAATGGGGGGAAGGGGAGATGTTGCGAAAAGGTGCGGGGTATCAAGTAGCGCCTCTACTCAGTACTCGAGTTGGGTAGGACTCAAAAGATTAAACCATGTGCTAGGACGTTATAGTTTCCTCCCCTAGTAAGGTCTGGAGATATTTCTCTTTTCTCTTTTGTCGTCGAGCGGGCTTTTTGGTATTTTTCGAGGAAATTTAGGGCCTTCGCACCCGGCACACGATCGATTTATTCAATGCTAGGCTGAAGTGGGACCATGTACCGGTACTGTACTGTACTGGCCAAGCTGGGATCGTTTTCTGAACGGGATTCCCAGCACTCTACTCGCATGCCAGAGCGGCGGATGGCAGTTCATCTGAAAAATAATGAAAAATAATCCCAAAAAGAGAAGTACGAGCACGAGACTGGTGACAAAAATGGTAAGCAGAATAGCATGTGACAACCCAAAACACGCTGCTTCATACATCCCTCATTCAACACATTCCAAAACTGCCCAAAAAATCCAAACGATGATACTATGAACTAATTCCCTTCAAGAATTGTTAACTGCTTTAGCATGCAATGTTTAGTTGAAGTTGAAACAGTGTCAAGCCAACCATAGCTCTCTTGACAATTTCTCAACCAGTCTAGATACAGAGTTCTAAAAGGTTAGAAAGTAAAATCCTAGGAGTTGTTGCACGTATGAGTGAAGATTTAGCCCGAGTTGCTTCACTACGGTAGATCAGTGGTTGGAAGGTTGTACTCGTATCATACTCGAGTAAATACGGTACTGTATGGATGTTCTCATTGGAGAACTCTGGTGTTGCTCTCACAGTAAATACCACAAGATACCCTCGTCGTGCCCCATCCAAGCAATATCACTAATTTTTCCCACTTTCAGTTAATGAAACAGTACTGTACTCGAGTACGGTACTCGAGTACTCACGAAGGATCGTTTTTACGCTACTCGTAGCATTGCTAGCAATCACAAAACCTAACTCGCATCTTTTGTGTTAACATCCCATCTTATCTTATCTGCACGTCTTGGCATCATTGAGCTGTCATCCCACCTCTCGTTGCGGCTCAAAAAGAAGGAAGAAAAAGAAAAGAAAAGCGCCTTACTGATACTGTAGTTTTCATCCTCCAGTCCTACCATCATCGTCCCCCACTTCATACTCATATACTCTCCACCACAACTAAGCTGCTAGCTTGGCCAACCTTTGACAAATGCCCGCCGCTGCGAACCGCCGGAATGTACCTCCCCATATATTAGACTATTCCCGCTTAATCCCAGCTGACAAACACCTAGATCGTTGGTGTAAACGCTGAAACTGTGACCAATGTTTCCTCAACCGACTTTCCCGGCCACTGGCCCGGCGAAGACAACTCATGGAACATCAAGCACTTCCGAAAAGTCCTGCCCCCTCCTCCTGTCCCCCATCTCCTTCACTTCTTCTGACACCACGAAGCAGACCTTCAGAGTCAAATTCTACCGCAACACCCCCCTCTTCTCCCAATTTGACTTAATCCACACCGATGCCGCCATCGCAAACACCCTTCGTAGGATCATGATCGCAGAGGTGCCAACACTCGCGATCGAAAGCGTCTACGTTAGTAACAACACCTCAATCATTCAGGATGAGGTTCTAGCGCACAGATTGGGCCTTGTCCCGCTGCGCGGGGACAAAGATGCGCTTAAGGGGCTGTCTTGGTACCTGCGTAACTGCCTCCGCCCTCCCCACAGTGTTTTCTCCCGGAAGTCAATTGTAACTAATTTGTGCATGCGAACTATAGGCGGTGAGGACTCCACTCCCTGCGAACCAACCGACGAAGACACCGTTGTCCTCCACCTCAAAAAGACCTGTGAACGCAATCCCGATGCGAAAAAAACAGACACAGACCCCGAAAAACTCTACATAAACCACAATGTCTACGCCTCAGACATAGTCTTCGAACCCGCCGGCCGCCAGGTCAAGTCCTTCGCGCACGACCCCATCCGCGCCGCCAATCCCGATATCCTCATTGCGAAACTCCGACCTGGGCAGGAGATCGATTTGACTATGCATTGCATTAAGGGAATTGGCCAGGATCATGCTAAATTCTCTCCAGTGGCCACGGCGAGTTACAGGCTTTTGCCGGATATTAGGATCAAGAAACCGATCCGCGGTAGGGCTGCGGAGAGGTTTGCTGCCTGCTTTCCTAAAGGTGTGATTGCCATCCGGCAGGGGAAGGACGGAGAGAAGGAGGCAGTTGTGGATAATGCCAGGAATGATACCGTTTCTCGGGAGGTACTAAGACATGATGAATTTAAGGGGATAGTGGAGTTAGGGAGAGTCAGGGATCATTTTATTTGTGGGTTCCTAAGCTTCCCCCATGAAGGAAAATGGATGCTGATGGATTGGCTGAGATGAATAGTCTCGGTGGAGTCAACCGGACAATTCGACGCGGACGAGATATTCCTTTCCGCAGTCGGGACGTTAAAGGCAAAGACCATAAACCTCAAGAGAGATATCTACAAGATGCTACGAAAGCAAGCCCTTGAAGCAAAACGCGCGCGAGAAGCCGAGAACCCGGACGCAGATGAGGAAGACGTAATGGATACTTAATAAACCTGTATTCTATATTTTTTCTTTATTCCGTCTTTTTTTTATTTACATATACCGGTACACCAAAAATGTCAAATAGCCCCCCTCCCCTCTACAACAATACAAAGCCCCAAACTAGTTAATTCTCTCATTGCATTAAAACCTTAAATTTCATCCTCTTCCTCATCAAAATCATCCACCTCCTTCTCCGGCGTGAACAATATAGCCCCACCCCCACCAATACCACCCTCGCGCTGAGCATCCATATATGGCAATTGCACCCCCTCACGGACCCTCCTCTGTCGCTCCGTAATCCCCAGCTCAAACGTAACTCCATCAATCCCGTCGCTCCCCTCCCGCTCGTCAGAGTCCTCCATCCTGACTTTCTCAGAAGCCCTCCAGAGTGGATGGTCCTCCAAAAGGATAATCCCGTCCTTCCCCCCTTCCTTCCCCTCCCCCCCTCCTATAACAAACCACTCCACCACAGCCCGTCCGGACTTCCTTCTGTACTCCATCTCGACAACCATTTCCGCGTTCGACCCCAGCCCGACTAGAACTCCTTCCACACCCTCGTCGAGTCCCCACATTGGCGGTGGAAGGGATACATCCTTGTGTCGTTTCTGCAGGAGGACATGCGGGAGCGAGTGAGTCGTTAGGAGTGTTGTAGAGAGATATCTCAGCAGCGTAAGTGGTTGCGGACCCAACTGGGACGAGGAGGAGGAAGGGATGGGTTGGTCAAGATGGTAAACCCCCAGCAGCGCCATCCCAGGGGTCAGCAACGAAGACAGGAACAACGTGAGCGAGTGTGGGTGCGTTATTGACAAGGTGTTTAAGCTATCCAGGATCAACAACGTTCCTACATGCCACCAGTTAGCACTCCTTTCCCCCCTACCCCCCTAGCTAGACCGAGGGGACAAACGATTACTACCAGTGCCACCCACAGCACCGCCAATCTCCCGTTGCAAACCGGCCAATTCCTTCCCGCGGGCTTTAATAAACACACTCACGCCTTCTGGCGCGACCACGGTTTCGAAGGAAACAAATATTATCCGGGTACCACTTTGTTGGCGTCGGATGTACCCTCGCAGGAGTGGCCGTGCCGATTGAGAGAGGGAGTCTAGTAGCAGTGTAAATGGAGACACCCCGTCGCGCAGTGAGAGGAGGCGGGCGATTAAGAGGAGGTTGTGGGTTCGCCGGTGGTGAAGGGATTGGGGTGGCATGTTTTTTGTTGTTTCCCTTTTTTTTTTTGGTCGTGGGATATTGTATAATAATAATGTTATGATATTAGCAGTGAACGGGGACGGATGGATGGTGGGGTGGTGGGGTTGGGTCAGGTTATTCTTAGCGATAGATTTGAGCCGCGTTGGGTGCCTGGGAGGATCAGGCCAGCACACCAGAAGCCATGGAACCGTAATGCCGGTAGCATTCACTAGCCGCAAGCAGAGCACTAACCAAAACCAATGAGAACTTTGCCCTTCACACCTATTTGTAATATCTCTTCTAAACCTCGTGACATCTCCCTACTCGAGTAATTGTTTATCGCATGATAACACCGTAATAATCTTATAATAAGACATTTAGCTTCATTATAAGCACTTAAAGCAGAATCCCAATACCCCATTCAATCTTTATGATATGCAAGGCAGCTTAGCCACATAATATTCACAGACTTGACAGGTTTTGGTCTGCACACCCCTGATAACCCAAATATTGTTATTTTTTTTCCAATGCTTTCAACCCTGGAATACTCTCCCAAAGTCCTACCACGTTTCCCAAATTAAAGTACTAGCGGCTCACATCCTTCTTATTCCTCTAGCTATTTCTTTACTCCGCCTCTTCTTGGTTCTCTGGTGATATAATGACATGAATTCCTTTAATGTAGCTGAAAACACTTTTATAAATACCCAAGTATGAATAATTACCACTGCCACAAGACACATCACCTACAACAACTAAAATAATAGCATCAAACCTCAAGCGTCTTGTCTTAGGATAGTATAGTATCGTCTGAAACAGCCCTAGAGTGTTCAAGTCCTCGTCATGCCCAAGGGGCTCAGAGCAAGAAATAGATAATACAAGCATTCTTCCGATGGTCTAACTAACCTTGTATACCCTCCTCGTACAGTATTTCACTGCGGATCTCGAGAGGGAGGGAGGGAGGGAGGAGCATAACACGTGGTGTTAGCAAGCGTTATCTAGAAGTGCACACTCTTGGCCGTGTTTGTTAATGTGTTATCATGAAGAATCACTCGCCTGACTGCTATATGGGATTTGTTGAAATTTGGCTTTCGGATATGTACACTCGCATTCCAAAAGTTCTGGCACCCCGACTGGTACCGTGACATAGAATCATATAGTGAATGTATTATTATGTATATGTACCTCGACATGATTCCAGGCTATTTAGATAAGCATGTGGAGGTGCCATTTCGTTTTTGTTCTATGGCTGGAAGTTAGGCTATCGTGGTTTGGTAGTCAGGAGGGAGAAAGCGGGGAAGAAGGTGATACCTGAGCGATTACCAGTCGATGACCTGATTTAATTCTAAAGTACCTCTACATAATAATACATCCAATATTGCATTTTTGTGTCACAGTACCAGCTTGGGTGCCGGAACTTTTGGAACGCGAGTGTACTCTTCATGTCTCCAGTACAACAAAGCCGGCCATTCTCCCTCAGTGCCGGTTTACTGTACTCCGTGTTCTACTTGTTGGATTTCACACTTCGCTCATGTCGCCTCTTGGTCCCTTGACCAGAGATGTAACCTTGCTTACATTTGTTTTCTTTCGTCTTCAATACTACTCGCTTTGGTTCCCTCTCCGCCGTTGATATATAGTGCTGCCTCACTGCATAAATAGTGGGTCTTCCTGACCACCTTAGATTGAATGAAGTTCTTGTGCATCTCTCGCTCTCATGTTTCCGGTATATAGCTCGGCCATTGCACATTTTTTTCAACAGGATCAAGGTGAGAGAAGGGGGGAAGGGTTTTGATAACTGTAATACTTCTATGGTCTTTTTATTATGGGTTTATTAGTACTTAGATGGGATTCTGTAGTGAAGATCACGCTTTCGCCATCTCTTCAATTAGTGCACAGTACAACCTCTCTCCCTTGACCCGTCACTTTACACAGGTGGTATTGCTGTCGTTGAAATACTAATCTAACACCAGTATACTAATGTTACCGCTCAGTACTGTACAGAACTCGATCCCGTATAACTACACCATATCTGTAAGACAGGTATCTCTCTACGCTCCAGCATTCCCTCCACTACAGCTGCCAAGGTCTCACTGCATAGATACAGTAAATCCTATCAAGCCCCCTTCACGGCTCGCAGTTGCTGTTCCTCCCATACAGTACAGCGCCCCCCCCAATCAGCTCCCTATATCCGTGTGATTTGTCAATATTCCTATAGTCGGGGATGTAGTGTGAGAAAAAAAATGCGGCATCAGGGTTTGTTCGTTTTTTCGGGATTGCCCTTTATGCATAGGTTGTCCAGTCACTTGTTTTCTCATAGTGCTAAGAAACTTTTGCAATTGCTAATAGCTGGGTGTTAGTGGTAACGATATATGATATTAATAGTAGTATTGTATCATAGGCTTTGGGTGTTTAGGCCATGCTTCAGGGTGCTTGCCATGAATTTTCCTGTACTTGGGCATGGTGGGAATGAGCCACGAACCAAAAGAAAAAAGTGTTGTATCGCAGGCAGGAGGTGACGAAGGCGAATTTTGTAGGAAAATGAGATCCATGTACTGGTAAGCTTGATATATATAATACGAGACGTAGGATCTAGAGTGGCGCTTTGGGATCCCAAACAACGGTTGCGCAAACGCCCAAAGTAAACTCATGTTACATTCATTTACAACGAGGGCGCGGCCGGGCGAGTAGGATAATAGTATAGTGGAACAATTTCAACACATATAACGCAATCCTATCTCACGGTATCTCGAATTAACAGAGCTACTGTATCGTACATAACCTACTACCCACCACCACATCCCTCATCTACCTTCGCTACCGTAAGGGCTTGAGCGGTTGGACTATGTGCCAGGTATCTAGTCCAAAATTTCCTCTTCCGGAAAAGGGGCGAAAAACACATCAAGAAACATGCTCCCGGGGGCAAAGACGGAAAAAAACACCAGACTTTACTAGGAGAGGCAGCTCCAACGTCCTAGCACATGGTCCAATTATTCGAGTTTTGACGGTAACTAGGCATGCACAGCGAGGCAAACTACTCCACCCAGCAAACCCAGGAGCAAGCAATCGACAACAAACCCAGTTCCCAGGTTGTCTCCACCTCTCCTTCCGGTATCGTATAAAACACTCTTCTTGGAGTTCGCATCACACTTCATACCTTCTCAACCACATACCGTAGTAGATCCACGAAAAAGCCTATTATACTGAAAGAAATATTTGTAAAAAAAAATGTAAAAAAAAGCCTAATCCAAGCAAAGACAAAGTCAAGTGAACAAACGCCCCCAAACCCCAGTCCTATCGAGTCGAGTAGAGTAGAACCTTGAAGAGTAAATTTTAACAATATGAAGGGGAAAAAAAGGAGAGGTGGAAGTGCTGGTCGTTATTGAAGGGTGGCATTTTTTTTCTTCTTGGTAAAAGATGTTGTAAGGAGCGAAACACGGTACCTACAAGAACAGAGAATTATGCCGATTGTGAGAGTGGGAGGTATAAGTAGGGAAGGAGTGAATCGGTGTAGAGGAAATTAGGACAGGTATATTTCGGAATGCTTGGCAAATGTAAAGGAAATAAGGAAGGGGGAGAAAAGTGGGCGGAAGGTAAGCGGCGGTGAGAAGGCAAGATAAGGGGATACTGCCACTGTTGCAGATTGTGTATACTTTTTGTTAGAAAGAGTCTGCACAGCTCGTAAGAGAAAAGGAAATGAGGTAGACTTTTGTAAGGTATTGTGAGGTGGAGAAGTATGAAAAAAGCAAGTTGGAAACAAGGAAAAGAGAAAGAGAACTGGACTAAGGAAATCAGTGTTCCTTCTCCCTCTCCTTCCTATTCGCTAAGAAGTAAAACACAAACCTGCCAGAGGAAGACAACACTATTGGGAATTTTCGTCTTCGGTATCCTCCTATTCAGACTGCACATCAGATTCAAGGTCGGGGTTGCGTGGTGCCGTGGAGGCACTCACTGCGCGCCACTGAGACTGATTCTGGTCGGGGTCTGCAGCAGGTGCGTTTTCATTGGCCGAATTAAGAAAGGTTTGTATCACTTTGATCTCTCTCTCCATGTTGCTGCATGTATCCGAATTTTCCTGAAGCCTTTTAGTTGCAGAGACAGTCCACTCGCGAATGTCGCTCATCCTGCCACTATAGGTCTCAATGTGTTGGTCCACACGCCTAGCGAGTGTCTCAAGGGCCTGGGTATGGGACTCTATGTCCTTCAGAGCTTGGGATAGAGATCCGGGTCCCTCGGATGGGGCGGCTTCCCTAGTATTTGCAGTCCCGTTTGCGGCTTCGGCGTTGGTTGAGGATGAGCCCGGAACCCTTTGTGGGGGCTGGTACTGCTGCTGAGCAGGTTCACTTGCTTGATGTTGCTGGTGCTCCACCAAAAGCCTTTGAACAGTAGTGGAAGCTTTTTTGTTCTCGTTGAGCATATGCTGAAGCTGGTTGGTAGTATTGAACAATAACGGATTGATGGCAACAAGAGATGAGACCACTCTCTCATAGAAATCCTTGGTCGTAAATGCAGACATTTTCTGATCCAGGTGTGTGACGGCAGTAAGGCAACCATCCAAGCTATTCTCCCATTTTGCCAACTTTGTGTGAATGGTTTCGATTTCCTTCGAAAGCTTGGGAATGACAGAGGCATTTTTGTCTAGATCATGGAGCTTGGAAGCATAATCATGGTGCCTGACTATGAGATTTTGGAACTCCGCTTTCAGAGCATTGATATCCGTCCTATACTCGGCGAGAATTGCCTGAATTGCCTGAATTTCCGAAGCATTTTTCTCCTGGCCCATCCCATTCTTAACTATTGCTTTACACTCTTCTAAATCCGCCGAGAGTCGAGAAGTTTGACAATGATTTTCCTCAATACCAGCCTCAATGGCTGTGAATTGTTCCATCATAACTTCAGTATCATTTTCGGCACTCTGTCTAATATTATCGATGGTTTCATCCTGGATTTTCAACTGCTTCTCGAGTCGGGCAATATCGTCTGAAGATGCAGAGCCAACGCTGATACTATCAATTTTCAACTCCAGCTCCTCCACTTTGGGCTCAAGTTGCTGGTATTTTTCCTGCAGACTCTCATAACGGCCCAGAAGAGGTAAAACACTATCTTCAGCAATCTTCTTAATCTACTGAACGTTAGTAGAAATCCAAAGCAAACACAAAAACCATCGAGACCTACCTCTGCAGCATCTGGACCCGGGTTGGCTCCGGCGGCTGTGGGCATAGGGTTCTGGGGGTTCTCGGAATTGCTTTCTTGGGGCTGAGCTAAGGACTGCTGAACCTCCTTGAGATCATTGACCACCCTACGCATCTCTTCCTTCGTCTGGTCGAGCTCGCTCCGTAGGCCCCGCTGAGAAGTTTCAACATCCCTTAATTTATCTTCACAAGTCTTGAAACGCTTGTTTGAGTTATCCTTGAGGGTACGGATGTTCTCAGAGAGCTCTCGGCGCAATTTCGCCTCATCGTCCTGCTGTTTTCTTAAGTCCGCTAACTCTCTACTAAACCTCTGCAACTCATCAGGTTTGACAGCTGATTGTTGAGACTGTGATAGATTTGCGGAAGGTGGTAGGAACGATTTTATGAATTGTGCAAGGGAATTAGAGGTCCCAAGCTCGTGCTTGAGTTGTCGAAAAAACGGTACCATAGGTTCAAATTCCTTTTTTGCGCAATTCTCCCTCGCAAACTCAAGGCATATTGTCTCCAGAGGCTTAGACTTGTTTTTCAAAGCCACATCGGCTTGCGTAAGCTCCCTTCGCGCCTCCTCTAAACGCCCCTCATATCTATCACGCATTACTGGAAACGCGTTAAAGTAATCAGCTACCCTATTACGATCAGCCTCGGCCTTACCGTGGGCCTCTCTCGCATCCTCGCGTTTCATAAATGCATATGCCGCCTCCTGGAAAACACTGCATGATGCATCGCTGTTAGCTGATCGATAGCTTAGACTTAAAATTAAAATCAAAAGATTTACCTAGCAAAACTATTAGGCTTCTTTTGTGCGTTTCCTGCGGCGAGGCGTGGATCGGCCGGACGTGGGTTGCTTGAGGAAATCATTGGTGTTTTAGGAGTTGTGGATGGTGAGTGAAGGGGTGGGTCGTGAGGTGAGGCAGCAATTGAGGGTGGGTCAGGCCTCTCATACGAGCTGCGTCTGTCGTCAGTGTCGCCACGCAACTTTGTCGCTTCCCTATCGCGTGGCCAACTAGGACTTAGTTTTCGTTTGTGTCCGGATTGTTCGATCATTCCTCGCTCTCTAGGGGAAGCGTGCAACGGATCTTGGGTTTTTGAAGCAGCTGAGCTTGCTGAGCCGCGACGGGTCGTATCGTTAAACGGTGTCTGATTGGCACCGCCGACCGGCTCCCGACGATGTTCGGGGATGTAGTCCTCCTGGTGAAAACCGCCGCTCGAAGCCCTTCTCGATCTACCTGGTCCGCCGAAGGGATGCTGGGGATGGCGTGGATGTTGTTGTCCACTGCCTTGGGGTCGCTCCCAATCTCGATACCTGGCTATTCTCTGCTCGTCACCTCCGCTATGACCCCGGTCGTACTCTCTTTCCCTCTCTCTCTCACCTGAATGATGGTATTGACGGGAACTTTCGCGGCTTCTTTCCCTTGCTCGACCCCTCCAACCACTCATGCTCAAGATAGCCTGGCAAAACGAAAGCGTATAAGGAATTGAAAACACGTGTGAGTTTGTGCACACTCAGAAAGGCAAATCCCGTCTGGTCTGAATCAGATGGGAGTGTGATGTCAGGGGAGGTTGTAGGTTGTCCTGTGTCTGAACAGTTGGGGTGCGGAGGTGCAAGAGAGGAATCGTTGTGCTGTATCACCCACGGGAGGTTTAACCACGGTGGGGGGGTAAGTCAATGTCCGTGTCTCGACGTAAGTGCGCCGGTCAGAGGGCTATCTGTCGCTCCTCCAGCAGAATACCGTAGGTCTCGAGGACTTGGAGAATTGTTTCCAGAAAAGAAATCTTTGAAACTCCAGCTTGCTTCAATCGACTACAAAACACCCTTGCTGCTGGATTGGAGGTGGCGGCGGCATTGCCACACCTGTGTCACATCATCACATCCAAGGAAAAGATGCGCACGAGAGACAAATTGGTGCTATCCAACTTAATCTTATCGTCGAGCACAATACAGCACTGTATATGCCTAGAAATTACTCACTGCGGTATGAGAGCCTATCTCACTGCGGTAGATGTACCGGTATTGTAGGAATTCAGGAGTATCCAAACAAGAATTGGTAGCAGAGGGGCACAGAGTACATTATCTTCGATCACAGTATGGCATGTAAAGAATGTTAAAAGACTGATCTATACCTCTAGTCTAAAAGGCATCACTTAGGGTAGAATTTGTTGTGGCTATTGAAGTATTTAGGACCTTGGTACGACGATACCAGTACCAATTGTTCGGATACTTTTGAATCTCTAGATTATCAATTCTTCTAAGACGAGCCCATCGTTCTCAGTAGCTCAACATATACTATTATTATACACCCCAAACACATAACCAGCCTTGGGTTCAGGTGACTTAATTCCGTAGGCTAAGAAGCGACACAAAGTACCATCGTACAACCACTATATCTCTAACCCAAAGCTTGTGTTTACAGGAGGTCACCACTCCAGAACCCCGCAATTTGGGCTTTTTTTAAGAACGAAGAAATCCAATTGTTTCTCGCCAGCGTGGATCAGCTCTCAAGGTCTCCTATTTGCAAGCCCAATTCTCAGTCAAATATAGGCAAACAGTAAGTCGCCACAAGCAGATATAATTAAATTTAACAGAGGCATGCCCCTCTGAACGGGCAATGCTACTATGCCCGTAAGTAGGGTACCAATAAGAATCAGTGTATGAGTCTACCCTTCTGACGATTTGAATCATCCGGAGAGGGTTGAGCCACATACCACTAGGTCGCTGAGTTGTTCCTATTGGCGCCGTTGGGAACTATAGTCAGCCTCTCCTCGAGTACTTGGGGTCTTCTATTATACCCTTTTCTATCACTGGTGGCACCGGGAACAGTATCATACGAATTTCCCCAACCTTATCTACGGTATGGCCTCCATAATAAGAATACTCTCCTCAAGCGGCATAGTCCCGCTCTAACCTTCCATTCCTCAAACATCTTGCCGTAACATCCGCTTCCCAGCATATCCCATACCCGACTGGTACAGGAACCTGCTCAGTCTTTAGCTTAGATCTCTTATTGTTGGGGGTGATTGTGTAAGATGGGCGGTACGCTAGGTTGGATACCTGAATTTCACCCTCGGTGCTCCGGATGTTATTACAAGAGCCATTAAACCACGAGCTCCTGGGTCTGTAGCCACGAGGATACAGCTAGTAGCTATACCAATTCGCCCTGGGAAAGTATCTACTGCGACGTTATCCGCGTGTACTTTGGTACGCTCCTACTTCGAGACGGTACCAGTGACAATAGGATCCCCCTCTCACTCCCAGCAAGGGTGTGATAGGGGATTGGGTAAACCCAAGCCAAAGGGCCCAAACCAACTGTGATAAACAACATTCCAATAGGGAATCAGAAATATGGATAAGAAGAGGGAGCCCACGAGCCAGTGAAGCCCGACCCCCAAGGGCCGGATTAACCATCTTGTGAATCCAGATTCGGATTCTCCTGAGTGAGACCCAAGTCCGCAATAACCCTGCTATATAATAACCTCCCCAATCTTCCCACTCTTCGCCAGATCTCCCAATTCAATGATAATCAGCAAGTGCCTCGTCCATACCGCGTTGATAAAGAACAACCCTTTCTTCGTAATGTCCACTAGCACCTTCGCATGAACAGCGTCCAGTGAACGGCCTCTCGCAGATGACTGGATTGTTTACATTTAGGGCAAGCAAGCAGTTCTGGAAATGGTGCGAGTGAGGGGTGGATATGAAGATTATGTCTACATTTGGATCGGCACTGAGCTCTTCGTGGGTGCAGTAAGCATTTGCATATAGTGCTTCGAATTCCTTCAAGAAAACTCTTGCACTATCGACAGAGGTGGAGGAGGCACCTTCCCCTTAGCTTAAATAATGAGACCATATTACCTAGAATCTCCTAATAGCGCTTGAACGGTTCCCAAGACATCTGATCCTTTGTGCTTCTTTCTTTGTTCTTCCACCACCATTTTTCCTCTTTTCCCCAGATATCAAGACAGAAAGGCGTTGTTCCCCGGAACAAAGGACCTCTTGGAAAAAGCGACGAAATGAGGTAAGGTTCCCAGTAGCAAAGAGCAGTAGAGCACGGGCACTCTCCTGCGAAGCGTAGGAGAATACATACTTGTACCGTACAGAGCCTGATGGGAACTACGATTTCGGTACTGGTTTATTGGACATTGGATCCCATCGACACTACCTAGGAGCTCGGGGAAGGCATACCCGTATTCATGGCACTTCCCAGCCCCGTCGTAGGGGGGGCAGGTCTATCATAGTATTTCTCATACGCTAAAAACACCTTTTTGGTTAAGATTCTAGAGTCTAATACTGGACTAACTGTTAGCTGTTATGGCGTAGGCACCTAGGCTATCCCAGACGTTAGGCAGTATTAGGACCAATGCCCAGAAGCATGGAATGGGGTTAGGTATCAGGTCCCAACTCTGGGTGTACCGAGTGCAACGAACGGGATATTGGATCTACTGCAAAGGACGGGACACAGGATGCACGGGACGTCCAACTAAAGTTGTACGCTTCTCAATGCAGCATCCATACATCAGACCCGAAATCCTATTTTTCAAGTGTGGTAAGCTATCAGAAACCCAAGTCCTCTTAAAACTTGAAATATTCTAGCAATCCTATGCAAGTAAGGGGTGGCTTGAGGGTACCAGTAAGATGCCAGCCAGCGATTGAGAGGCCAGAAGTAGAGATCAAAGAGAACCAAATAACTATCATGATCATTTCCATCCATACAAGGCTATATATACTTCCCATCGAAGGAGAGTGGAGAAATTAACTGTGGCCAGTTGAAATATTATCTCTTGCTGTATAATGTGTTCCCCAATGTCTGCTGAAAGCAAACTAGGTGTTATGATACTAACTACCGTATGGGTTCGCTAAGTGAGGCCTACCAAAAAGAAGGGTAAAAGATCTGCTGTTATTGTGAGCAAGAACCTCAAGGGATGAGAAAAGTAAGTAGGCCCTGGGGCACGAAGAAGCATGCTGAAGATTGCCTATACCCTTCCACCCCCCTCCTACATTAGGGGATAAAAGCAGGGAAATGTAGTATTGTTTGCACAGTGTTCGGGACGCCCAAGGTAGTAAATAAATTTCAGTCGTCAGAGGAATAGGGAGACGGAGGATGGTTACCAGTTGAGAGACTTGCCGTAATTATTCTCTCAACAGCGGGTAGCTCAAACTCTGCGTAGGAACTCAATTCCCTGATTTCTTACTCCAATTTCGATAGCTGATCAAGTACTAGAACCTCAATTCAAGATCCAAGCTCGATGCAAAGCATGAAATACCAGTAAACAGATTACACAATTCTACTTGGAGCCATCCTGATATCACCGCAAATGATTCACTAAATCAAGCCTCCCCCACTCTCCAATTATCATATGCCCAAACTCCCGCTCACAAAACCACCATCTCGACCAACTCCCCCAAGCTCACTCTCTTCTCAATTACATACCCCCCAAACATCTCCGCGCACCTCTCCGCCAACACGCAGGCAACAAGATGTTTGCAAACCGGCGGACTCCCACCTCTTATCATCCCACCCCACCTCCATCTATCCCCTTCTCCTTCTTCCTCTTCCTCCACCTCCTGTTCATCCTCCTCCTCCCGAATCCCCAACCCCCCAAAAGCTGCAAAAGCAAATCCAGAACAACTACAGCTCCACGCCTTAGTTCTAACTTCATACACGGGCCCAGAAGCCGAAAACTTCCCCCGTGACAACGATTGCGTGGACTTCACGTAGTGCACTGACTTGCCAGAGTCGGTTGTGTAACTGGTTACCAGGGATTTATCGAGGAGGTCAAGAGCTGGGAGAAACGCTGACGGAAGAAGGCAGTGGAGAGACATGAAGAGTTGACGGGCTGATGCGGGGACAGTTTTAAGGGGGTTGGTGGCTGGAGATGTAGTTGGCGTGGGCGGGGGGAGGGATTTAACTTGGTTGATGAGGGAGGTGATTATTTGGCGGGGTGATGGCAGGGGAGTGGATTCCTGGGTAGTCATGGCGGTTGTGATGTGTTGTAGTCGGGTACTCTGCCAGCAGTTGGAGGCAGCCCGCCTAGCGTCACGGGAGCCACCCGTGGGTTGCAACCGCAGTCATTTATCTGAATTAGGACTCCCTGTACTGTATCCCACTACCCTACCTCAATCGACACATTCCTAAGGTGCGAATAATGCCTGTACCATTAAAGGTAACTCTTACTTTTGCTATCCTACGCTCTATCCTAGCACCAACAATGTCACTATTTTAGCTCATTGCCTATTTACCTTTAAGAAGGCCCGAGAAAAACACCCAATGATTCTCCGGCCACCCTATACTGTGCATCAAGGTTCAACGAACTCTAGGAGGGCCTCATATGATGTTAAAGGGGTATCCCCATTGAATCAAATGTAGCATAACTCAAACAAGCCCGCAATGACTCCGTTATCATACTAAAACAACTCCATGAACTACTGTACCTCTTATAGTAGAAACTTAGACTACCGTAGGCTAAGCAAGGGCATGCATTAATTCCGGATCTAGAACCGGTATCACTCCTTAGCCAGCACCCTAATCACCCTCGTCAAAGCCCGCCGAGTCCATCTCTTCGCCTTGGATACACTCTTCCTCCAACTGCTCTAAAGCCTCAGATCTGTTCTCTTCGACGTACTCGACCCCATCCTCAAAGCCCTGCTCATATCTGTCGTCACCATGGCTGGAAATGGCATTCTCCAAGGCCATCCCAGCTAACAAGCCTCCTCCAGCACCTAAAGCAGCAGAACCAAGCGCGCCCATGCCACTCGACCCCTGTTGCGGCATGTATGATGGCTGAGGAGGAGCTATCTGGGGAGAATAATACGCATGTTGGCCTAGCCTGTGTAGCTCTGATCTGGAAGATCCACACTTGAAAAGCTGTGATATCTTGCTAGTAAAGCCCGTTTTACTCTGCTGATTCTCTTCCGCCGTGTGTCGATTGCAGAGATTCACACGAGGTGCTGTCGTTTCTTCAAGGGGCGAAGTCTGGGGCACGAACGCCAATGGGAGTGCAGTTTGATAACAAACACTGGTACCTTCGTTGGATGCAGTGGATAGTTAGAGTCTGGTTTAACACATTACGAATAGGCTATGGACTAACCTGCTCCTGTTGTAGCATCAGCAGTTCCAGGTGGCTTCTCCCATTGTGATCTTTGAGTGGATAGGTTCACGTAGTAGAATCGCTGATATGTTGGATCATACTGAGCGACCCAACCTTCAGGAACTATCGGAGGAGGCGGGCCTGGCGGAGGAGCATAGGTTTGTCTGTTTCCGGCGTTTGTCTCAGGGGCCTGAGCATTAACTTTTTTCTCCATACCGTAGCCGCTTGAGATACGATCCCTAACAAATCCAGGGAGGTAGTAATAGCGGTCGAACGAACCAATAGAGTATAAAGCTATAGGGAAGCGTAAAAAAACAGGTAGGAGGAGGAAGAAGAGGGATAGGATCTACCAGAGCAATCTCATTGATTGATATATTAGGCGACACCTAAACGAATTGCGTAGGCATACGACTTCAAGCTATCGTCATACTCCAGCATTGTACACCAAAGTCAATCAACATCTCCAAGCAGTAAAGTTCGAACCCTATTGGTCTGATTCTCCTACCCTATAAATACACCGTTTCTCGGTCAGGGATATAGCTGCCCTTCATCGTATCAGATTATAGAATCACTCTGCGCGGAAGTGGTGCACTACCAAGGGCTCCGGGCAAATATGCTATGCACTATCAGGTGTCTAAGGCATTTAGTGCAGCCTATGACAATAGTTCTAACAAGTACCATACCTAGGCCCATTGCACAAACCCTCTACAGAAAATTTTTCCGTATTACGATAATCAACCGCATGCGGTAGCTTACTACCGTGTACTAGTACCCTAGTTATGGCGCGAGTATGTAGATGAATGGAAAACACTGTACAAGTGTGTTAAAATTTATGACATGCGACCTTGGTCAGATTGTTTATTTCGTCTGGCTTCGAGTCGGGCGTCAGGAAAAATCGGAAAACTGTTTGGGCGATCCCACAAGGTCCGAGACAGATAACGGTTGTGGTTTCCAATTTTGACCGACCCCCAGGAAAGCGCTGCCCTACTTCAGGGTTGCTGGAGCTAATCTCCCTGCTATGATGTCCAATTATCGGTTAAGTCCAGGGCAGTTAATCGAGTGACGTGCCATGAGCCTATAGCGCCAGCACCAGTATTACGATCGAAGGACGGGCAAACAGGCAGTTTAAAGCCTTAGATCCCAAGCACTATCAGTAACTGAGTAGAGCACACAGCAATTTGTGACCCGTCTCTTCCCAAGCACTCCCAGAAACAGAGCAGGCCATTTTCACAGCTTAAACGGTCGCCTAACGGAACGGAACCATCGCAACCAAACAAGGCCTGAGCCAGTGATTCCTTAACACGCCAAGTCCACAAACCAAAGCAGCCTTAGGGCACAACCCCACTCCACCATCCGCGCACTGTGACTGCGCGTCACCCAGAATGATCTCGAACTTCCAACGCAAAAAACATAACGACCCGCGACTAACGAACGTTCACCAAACGCCTCCCTCCACACTAACCCCCCAGTATCCACAAAGCCAGAAATCAGAAATCATGGGTCGCGGTATGGAGTTTTTGCCCCGGTCTCCTCTTAATTGGGTCGCAGGCTAATGTGGGGTGCTCAACAGTTCGCACCAAGACCGTCAAGAAGTCCTCCAAGATCATCATTGAGAGGTACTACCCTAAGCTTACTCTCGACTTCGAGACCAACAAGCGTATCTGCGATGAGATCGCTATCATCGCTTCCAAGAGATTGAGGAACAAGGTGCGCTTTCTCCAGCTGCTTTCGGGGTAGTTGGTTGCTGACCCGCGGGGGTATGTAGATCGCCGGATACACCACCCATTTGATGAAGCGTATCGCGAGAGGTCCCGTCCGTGGAATCTCCTTCAAGCTTCAGGAGGAGGAGCGTGAGAGGAAGGATCAATATGTTCCCGACATCTCGGCTCTCGACTACGCCGCAAGTGACGGTGCTACTTTGGAGGTTGATCCTGATACCAAGGATTTGTTGAAGATCTTGGGTGTATGCTTTTACTATTTCTCAGATCTTGACTTAAGATCTATACTAAACCTTTTCTTGATATCTAGTTCGACGGCATCCCGGTCACCGTCATCCCTGTTTCTCAACAACAGCCTCAGGACAATAGGAGGTTTGGTGGCGGGAACAGACCCCCGAGGAGAGATTAAATCTAAAAAAAAAAATGGGAGGGGTAATATCTAATTCGCGTGGATGCGGGGATTGGGTTGGTGGCGAATAAACAACCTTCTTACGGTTTTTTTCCTTCTCTTTTCCTGGGGGGCAATATCATCAAAAGCTATACAGGTGCCAAAATAGTGATTTGTGGTAAATTTGGTGAAATTTGGGCTTGTAATGTCAGTGCTTAAGTTCTTCGGCACTGTCCCGGGCCTTTTAAACTTGACTTGCGATGAAAAAGGCCCGGTTTTCTACTATCCATATAATACAGAGAAAGCGGATGGGCACTAAACAATTCAACCTACTCAACCACAACCTAGAAGGAACGGCATTGCTCAACACCTTCCTCTCCCCAAATCCCCCCCACAGCCTTCTCAATAATATTCTCCATCTTCCCAACCGGGCTCTTAAACTCTCCCTGGGCTTTCGAAACTCCAGTCCCAGTCCTCGAGTCGGAATACCAAAAACAACGCCACTTCGACAGACCCCTGCCAACTTTTCTGCGGATACCTTTCTGAAGTTGGTCGCATTTAAGATTGTCTAGAGTTTTTCCCGATTCCCAGGCCACCGCGAACCAATTCTTTCTAGCAGATATCGTTTGAAAACATGTATGCAAAGGCCCTGTTCTCTGAACCGACTGGTTGTGATTGGTTGGCGATAGGAATTTGGTGAAGGTGACGGTGGTTGTTGGCTCAATGACTGTGACGGTTGCTGTTTTGTGTCCGACGGTGGTAGAAGGCAAGATGGAGAATAGGAGTAGGGCAAATAGCAAGACAATAATCATTCTGGATTGGGCTCATGGTGTGGATCGTGGGTAGTGAATTGTTTATAACGTGGATTTGAACCTCCGAAAGCCATATTAAAGGGAAGTTGGTGAAGGCAGGGGAGCTGACGGAATCACAATCGTGGCCAAATATTTAGGGAATCTACTTTGGGAGTAGATAGAATGAGTAGTATCATGAGTTAGTATTGTACTAGCCATTTTCAAAAGTATCCGGATGCCTTGGCGCTGAGGGGCGGGATCGGGGGGGAAGCTTTTAACCAGTCGACCAATCCGGGACCCCCAACCTCGGGCTGCTGAGGCTCCGAATCAAGCAGTCTTGTGCAGTCGCAGCTCACTATACTGAACGCCAAGTACTGGGTACGATGAGTTCAGTATAACGAGGGGTTCAGTACAGCGAGGGTGAGTGAAAAGGAGGATTATGAATAATGAGGAAAGGCCAGAAGGGAATGGAGCGGGGTAAAAGTAAATGCTAGAGTAGAAAATCTTTGAGAAGGGAGGAAGAAAGTCAACAAGTACCTCCAAGAACACGAAGACAGTCCCAATGGCACCGAAGGTTCTAGCAAGATTAATACCAGCTCAGCAATATGAGCTTTGTGTATTGCGATCGAAGGATTCTGAGCTCAAATTGTCAAACTTTGCTCAACTACATGAATGTCCAACAAGGCCCAATGACCGAATCCTTCCGCTCTCAAGTCTTAGCGAACACATCAAAGGATGGAAGGAGAAAGTATTGGAAAGCATACAATTAGGTAGGTGATAGTTTGAGAGAAAAAGCATTTTCAACCCCAGTGTGAGTGTAATAGTTATGTTGCATAGGTCGACGGTTTGTGCTTTGAAAATGACCTTCGGTAAAGGGGGCACCCTATAGAGAGGTGAACTTAAAGGTTGCAACAGCACTGAAGACTCAAAGTAGAAGATAAAGATAAGATAAATAATTCAAGAAGAATCAGAAGGTAAAACTTAATATCTTTAAGCCTGAAAGCTTCACTCAATAAAGTTTCACTTAAGGATTGTTGCTTATCGAAGTAGAATGCCAAACGCTTATACAGAGGTAGATATCAGATATAAGCCTTTGACATTCACCAATAGTCCAACCTTGTGCGAGCACCCTGTCATGTTCAGGGCTTTCTGAGGTCAACCCTCCATCAGGAATTATCCTGCCAGAAGGATCGGACCAGCTCAGGTAGACTTACCTCTGTTAATAGAATATAAGTTTCTACAATGTATTTTCAATACAACTACAGGAAGAAAACTCTGCCTATCGAAGTAGTTACGCATACCAGAAGGTTCAGCCATCCCTTAGTGAATAATGACATATAGTTACCCTACCTTGGGTTCTGAGTGCAGACGTATCAATTGAACACCCCCCTCAGGCAACAGCATTGGAAAGGTACTACACCGGAAGACACCATAGGGGTTGCGTCACCTCACCAAAGACAGGGTCTTTGGAGCCCTTCTTGTAACCCTAGATACATCACGGCTGTCCCTCTAACCAGATCATGTTCGCAGAATATATGAGAGGAGACCTTTGGTGAGCTTAGGCAAGTAGTTCGAAGCTAAACGGTGGAGGTTGTATAATGTTACTAAACACTAAAGATGACGGTCGCAAAGGTGGTCGCTAAGTAACTGGAGGTTTTTACAGACAACGGGCAAGCAATATCATTTCATACTCCATGCTGTGATGATGGAAGTGGCAGAAGTGAATGGTGTTGTTGGAAGAAGTAGTTTGAGAAATCAAACATACTTGTACTCATATACATCAGTAGTAATCTTCAGATACTGACGGAACCATACAATAACGATAAAAGTATAGAGAGATAATAGCCATTGCCGCCATTATCGGGACAAGTCTGTCTTATGCCTTGCAGCTGTCAAATGTAGGATATACCTGCAATGCTGACAGGTTCAATAATAAAGCTGGCCCCTTTGTTGGTTCGATCATGGTGTAACAGGAGAAGACTATAGAGAGGTCAACTCTACATCAGCAAAAATACTAGCCTGCGGTCTCTGCGTCCTGTGCGTCAGACGCACCTGACGCACAGAACATCAATCGCGAATCAGGACGCACTGGGCGCGCACCTAAAACTCAGGACGCACCGGGCACACACCTAACACTCAGGATGCAACCAGACGCAGCACCTAATCCTCAGGACGCAACCAGATGCAGCACCCAATCCTCAGGACGCAACCAGATGCAGCACCTAATCTTCAGGATGCAACCAGATGCAGCACCTAATCCTCAGGACGCCACCAGACGCAGCACCTAATCCTCAGGACGCCACCAGACGCAGTACCTACTCTTCCTGAGATACCTGTAATAAGTGAAGGGTCCCCCCTTTACCTGTTTTTGACCTTGGTCACCCGGGTCACAATATATTTCACATCATGGAAAAGTATTAAGTTTACTACTAATAGTCCTCTATTCTTCTAATATACAGCTTATTGGACTGCACCCCCTTCACCCCCCCCTTCACCCCCCCCTTCCTCCCTCCCCTTCCCCTCCCAGGACCTTATAGCTCCATGGAGAATTGCCACCTCAGAACCTCCTTTATACCGGCATGTAGCTGGCGTCGAGCCCAGCAATTAGGTGTCTTCAGATCTGGGATCGGTCACGCGGTTGTGGAGGAATCTGGCATCGAGACCTGGGATCGCCAGAGTACCTAATTCTAAAGACCCCCTCCAGAGTAGTTAACGACTTTATGGATATTGATGCGACAGAGACGTACCTTATACCGGCGTGTAGCTGACGTCAAGCCCAGCAGCTCTGTGCCTTCAGATCCAGGATCGGTTGCGTAGCTGTGGAGGAATCTGGCATCGAGCCATGGGATCACCAGAGTACCTAATTCTAAAGACCCCCTCCAGAGTAGTTAACAATTTCATGGATATTGATGCGACGGAGACGTAACCTATACCGGCATGTAGCTAACATCGAGCCCAGCAACCCTGTGCCTTCAGATCTGAGATCGGTCAAGTGGTTGTGGAGGAATCTGCCATCGAGCCCTGGGATCGCCAGCATCCCCTCTTACCCTTCCCAGGACCCCCCCCCTCAGAGTAAATAGCGATTTCATGAGTATTGATGCGCCAGAGACGGACCTTATTCCAGCATGTGGCTGGCGTTGAGCCCAGCGACGTCCAAGTGACAGATTCAAAATCGGTGCAGCGGTTGTAGAGGAATCTGCCATTGAGTTCAGAATTAGTAGAGACAAAGGACTACAATCAAGAGGGTGGGCGCTCTCCATGAGTATTAGTCCAACAGGGACGCACACTATACCGGCGTGAAGCTGGCGTCAGGCCCAACAATGTCCAGGTGACAGATTCAAAATCGGTGGAGTGGTTGTAGAGGAATCTGCCATCGAGTTCAGAATTAGTGGAGACAAAGGACCACTAACAGGAAGGTGGGCGATCTCCATGGGTCTTAATGTGACAGGGATGTACCTTATACCGGCATAAAGCTGGCGTCGAGCCCAGCAGCGCTGCGCCTTCACATCCAGGATTGGTCAAGCGGTCGTGGAGGAATCTGGCATCGAGTCCTGGGATCGGCAGCATCCCCTCTTAGCCTTCCCAGGACCCCCCTCAGAGTAGATATCGATTTCATGAGTATTGATGCGCCAGAGACGTAACCTCTACCGGCGTGTAGCTGGCGTCGAGCCCAACGAAGTGCAAGTGACAGATTCAAAATCGGTTAAGCGGTTGTGGCGGGATCTGCCATTGAGTTCAGAATTAGTAGAGACAAAAGACCACTATCAGAAAGGTGGGCCATCTCCATGAGTATTAATGCAACAGGGACGTACCTTATACCGGCGTGAAGCTGGCGTTGAGCCCAGCAATGTCCAGGTGACAGATCCAAGATCAGTAGAGCGGTTGTGGAGGGATCTGCCATCGAGTTCTGGGATTGCCAGCATCCCCTCTCAGCCTTCCAAAGACCCCCCCCCCCAGAGTAGATAGCGATTTCATGAGTATTGATGCGACAGGGACGTACCTTATACCGGCGTGTAGCTGACATCAAGCCCAGAGACGCCCAGGTGACGGATTCAAAATCGGTGGAGCGGTTGTGGAGGAATCCGCCATCGAGTTCAGGATTAGTAGAGACAAAAGACCGCTGTCAGAAGGAGTGCGAATTCCATGAATACTAGTGCGCCAGAGACGTACTCTATACCATCGTGTAGCTGGCGTCGAGCCCAACAGCGTCCAAGTGACAGATTCAAAATCGGTCCAGTGGCTGTGGAGATATCCGCCATCGACCTCTGGGATCACCAGCATCTGCACTCAGGCTTCCCATGACCCCCCCCCCCAGAGTAGATAGCAACCTCATGGGTATTGATGCGACAGGGACGTACCCTATACCGGCGTGTAGCCAGCGTCGAGCCTAACGACGTCCAGGTGACAGATTCAAAATCGGTTGAGCGGTTGTGGAGGGATCCGCCATCGAGTTCTGGGATAGCCAGCATCTCCTCTCAGCCTTAGCAGGACCCCCCCGCCAGAGTAGATAGCAATTTCATGGGTATTGATGCGACAGGGACGTTCTTTATACCGGGGTGTAGCTGGCGTTGATTCCAGCAACCTCCTGGTGTCAGATCTAGGATCGGAGGTGTAGTTGTAGTGGAGAACAATGCAGGATGCCCGGGAATAGGGATGTTGAGGGTAGTGATAAGAAAACAGTTTGTCGCGTCGCGTGTGAGGCTAAGTGCCGAGAAACCATCCTGAACTACGCCAAGAAATATTCATGGGTACCTGTAACAAACCAGCCTTCCGTGAAGGTGTTCGTAACGGGAAACGACTATCTTACTATCATAGGCTATCGACATAGCCTACGTAGTTTGCTTCGTCTATCGTTATAGACTAACATCTTGCGTTCGTCGTATGTATAGTGATCGTAGGAAGTCCTATCGTGTAGGAATAGAGTACTCGCATACAAGCGAGGTAGAATAGAGATAAGGGTATTGGGTATCTCGAACATATTGCACCTATGGAAGGTCACTGTCAATGGGCTTGGCCCGTGCCCCAGTATCTGAGTGGTTTTATTACTTAGATGGTTGCGTGAAGATCCTATATCTACGGCCCGTCGCGATCCTTTATATAGGCCTCTTCCCGCAATAACCCTGACCCTGGTGACTCATACCTATGAGTCACACGATCATGACTCATAATGAGTCATACCCGTGATCCATCAGATGACTCCTAGGAGTCACTGCGCAACATGCCTTAAGCCAATCATAAAACATAAAACATATCAGGTGCGCAAAGGGCGTCACCTGCGTGAAACTCGTGACTCATAATGTGAGTCACGCGCGAAAGTCATTACATCATTATGACTCACAATCGTGAGTCATAGAAACATTAACTAATCATAACATAACAATGACACGCAAGTGCGAGTCATGTGAGAACTATGAGTCAACTGACTGCATAGCGTAAAACATAACATACCTTATGACTAATAACTATTAGTCATGTGAAATCTTCCTTGCTTAGTCACGATTTGTGACAGTACCCCTGAAGGAAGTATCTCTTAGTGGTAAATCCTGATCAGCAATGGTGTTGAGGGATGAGTCTGGATGCACAGGAGGCAGAGTTGCTTTGTCTGATATGTCAGGACGGAATGTGGTGTATGAGTTTGCCTCAAGATGCATGAAATTTGAGCGGGGGTTGTCAGACAACTCAGGACGCACAGGACGCAGGGGACGCAGAGGACGCAGGGGAAGCAACTCGTGACGCACAGGACGCTGGGGATGCAGATTCAATGTCGCGTGTGTCAGGACGCAATGGTGCCGTATCTGACGCAGGGTAATCTTTTGCAGACGTAAGGTTGTGACCGCAGCAAAAACTGAAAGTAGAAGATAAAGATGAGGTCAAATAATTTAAAAAGAATCAAGCGGTAAAAAAGTAATATTATTAAGCTGAAAGCTTCACTCAATAAGTTCTCTTGAGGAAAGTTGGTTGTCAAAGTATGATGCCAAATGCTTAAACTTAAGTAGATATCAGATTTAAGCCTTTGATATTCGCCACTACTCTGACCTTGTGTGAGCACCCTGTCCTGTTCAGCGCTGTCTGAGATCTCACCTCCTTAAAGAATTATCCTGCCGGATGTATCAGACCAACTCGGGTACACTTAACTCTGTTAATAGGATAAGAGTTTCTTCAATGGATCTCCAATACAACTGCAGGTTGAAAAGGTCTTCCTATCGAAGTCATGCCAGTGGCTAACTGCCATGACAACAACCAGAGTCAATACCTAGGTGGTGGACTCACTAGCCTAGTGGTAGTTTCATCTATACAATCTATACAGTCCATTATTTAATCAACTCGACTACTGAATACGATAATGTGACAGGCAAGCTCCCCCGGTATGATGTAACCTCTAGTTGGCTCACTGGGAGCTACCCATAGCCATCCTCTGGGGATATACTCTCCAGTGACAAGACTCATAGGTCTAGAGTCCATTGACAACCTCTAGTAATGCTACAAATCAAGAGGAGAAGGTTCTGGCTGGCTACTAAGGTAATTGTCCTGAAAGCACCCTGGCGCACTTGTAACGACCCTACGATAGGTAGCTACAATGACTTTCACCTTAGCCCAAATGATATACCAAGTGGTAACAAGAGGTGGTATGGTCTCTTATACAAATAGCTGGTTAACTTAGAACAAGGCGTAGGGAATAATTGAGTAGCCTTGGGTGCTCTACAAGGTAGGGTAACCTTTTAGGAGTAAGTTCGCATAAAGTCAAGGAATTTAGGGGAACGTTACACAGGCCTCTGAGACAACACTAGGTGATGACAAGAGGACTTCCGAAGCGGTTAAAGGCATAAGAGAGCAAAGTCACCCTACCATGGGAATTTGACCATTATGCCCATGGACCCCAGTTACCCTACTGAGGAGTCCCAGTTACCCTACCTTCACCAGCAAAGTCATCCTAGCACTTAGAGGTCAATTGCCTCAAATGCTATGGGCTCTTGGATGTTGATGGGTGGACATGCATCTGCGCGGTAAGGTCCGACGCCTGAGTACGGGTGGCCCGAACATACTATTGAACTTAGGCGGGTTTAGCTAACACCCCGCTCAAGCCCCAGCATTGGGACGGCGTGTTATAGGCCGACGGCTGTGTAGTTGCTCATTTGCTAGTATAAAGAGGACATTGGAGCAGCTGCCGTAACACCTTATAAGTCGTTGGCTTCCGTCTGACTAAATGTCGTTCGCAGGATATATAAGGGGAGTATGGGTAACTGCGAAAATGGAGGTCAGCCATAAATGGTCCCTCCGGCAGCTAGAAGTCTGTCTTAGCCTACGGGTAGTAGGGTAGTCTTCATAGTGGTACTTAGGTAGTCCATGGAGGGCAGGGTGCTTTCGGGACAAATACCTTAGTAACCCGCCGGGACCTTCTCCCCTTTATTTGTAGCATTACTATGGGTTGTCAAGGGACTCTAGAGGTAGGAGTCTTATCATGGTGGAGAGGCTTGCTATGGGTAGCGCCTATTTAGCTAACTATCGGCTACATATCATCCAGGGAGCTTGCATGTCAAATAATCACATTGAATCGTCGCCCAGATTAAATGATGGACTGCATAGCTTGTATAGCCGAAATTACAACTGGGCTAGTGAGTCCACTACCTAGGTATTGACTCCGGTTGTTGTTATAACAGTTAGCCACTCGTGTGACTTTGAAAGCAATAGTTTTTCTACCTCCAGTTATATTGGAGATGAATTGCAGTAACTCATATCCTATTGACGGAGTTAAGTGTAACCGAGTTGGTCCGATACTTTCTGTAGGATGATTTCTGATGGAGGGTAGACCTTGGACAAGCCCTGAGCCAGACAGGGTGCTCGCACAAGGTCAGAGTAGGTGTGAATGTCAATGGCTTAAATCAGATATCTACTTAAATTTTAAGCGTTTGCCATTCTACTTCGACAACCAACTTTTCATTGAGAGAACTAATTGAGTGAAGCTACGAACTTAACAATATTATGTTATACCGTTTTGATTCTTGCTGAATTATTTTACCTTATCTTTATCTTCTACTTTGAGTTTTTGGTGCTGTCGCAACCTCAGAGTTCACCTCTCTATTGGGTGCCCCTGTTCCAGTATATAGTTAAGTGCACTCGCTTAACTGTCTTCTAAGAATTGTTGAAAAATTCATTATCTTGACATTTGTTTGAGTATGAGTCGCTTGTCTGGTACAAGAAGCAGTGGGTGGAAAGAACAATGTCTTCAGATATGGATTTAGTCGAATATGATTATGACCATTCCCTCGTTAATGCAATTGCAGATTTGCGTGGAATAGGATGGCGTTGTATCCAGGAGCAGGTGACAGAGCTAGAACCCACCAACATACCCGAGGAAGTACACAAGTTAGAAATTTTAAACCCAGTTACTTTCCTTCATAGTCTCACTCTAGACCCTTCACTGTGGGACAGAATACCTCTCCAAAGAAGAAACTCATAACCTTCGCCAACTTCTCTAGGGAACTGTTTGAACCCTAAATCGTGAGAGAAGTAACCAAGAGGTTTCAAGAAGCCAAGGCTTCTATGGGAGATTTCATTTCTGCTATTCAACTCAAATGGCAAAATGAGATGGTAGCTAATGCCAACCGCGGGATGAAAATACAGCAGGCAGAATACTGTAAACTTGTCCTTTCAGATCTCATGATCGTGGTATGCCTGACAGCTCTGTAGTGGGCTGTCCAGAGAGGGTATTCAATACACTCCCACAATCACGTGAATATGCCCATAGCACAGCGGCCACCGCTGTGACTCCAGCCCCCTCCATTGTATGCAGCTGAGATGGTAGCCGTAATATTGCACAAGGAGATGGCGCCAACTTTGACTCAAGTCGTACAGACGGCGTTGGAATCGCTAGAGCGAGTCAAGCAATTCGAACAGCAATTACAGGTGTTAGTCATTGCACAACCACCACCGCTGACTTTGGCATTTGAAGAAGCCATGAGATCTAGAGGCGTCAGCCATGTCACAACCCTCAGGAACGTTTGGTTAGCCGCTCAGTGAAGTGGCATCTCAAAGTCAAGAAGCTTAGCTTCTAGACCAAGCTCGAGGCAACTCTCACCAGAGCCACCACCTGGAGCTCCATCGAATATACCTACCCTGCCGGTAGTTGAACCTGTCACACCAGGACCGGTGATACAGGTAGAAGCAGATTGGTCTTACGCGGTTGTGGCCTCAACGCCCATACCCGCCCCACCTCACAATCTAGCAGCTTTTGCTTTGGCACAGGTACCACAGGCTCCCGCAAAGCCTGCGGGCCGAGCTGGATGGTCAGGCTTTTCAGATTAACCAGGACAATTGGCTTCAAAGTATTGTAACGAAGGTTGTTGAATGGTAGGGGGAGATAGTAGTGAGTTTTACCTTTTACATCGGGCAGTTTGTTTTAAGAAGGCAAATCAAGCCATTGAGATGGCCCTGAAAGAAAAACCAAAAGTCAGCCTCAAGAGCAGTTGTATCTATTGTGAGTCGACGCGACATCAGGTAGCTGAGTGTGGGGATTTTCAGCGTAATTACCTGAGACTCCAACCTCAAGAATCCGTCCATCAACCGCTCCTACCACGTTCACCCACACACCCACATTCTGATCAGATGGATGAGGATAAGCCGGAAGAAGAACGGTTTGACGGTTATGACAGGCCTGGGGGAGCCCAAAGTGGGAACACCGAAGGCGCTGGAGGTGCAAACATTGCTGGAGGACATGATCCACGTGATCCAGTTCTTCTTCATCTGATAGTAATGGATCTGATGCCTTACCCCCTGATCTGAGAGACTTCCTTGGCAGTTGCAAGCACCATTGGAGTCGAGAAAAGAAGGACAAGTACGATAGAGGATATGGAGCTCTGAATAAGTGTATTCAGGAGTGTCATAAGGCTAAGAAGTCATCTTATCGGCCTAAGAAGCCAGATAAACTTGGAGTTGACCACATCACAGGGGATCCCAAAGACAGACAAGGCTTCGTACACAATGTTGAGATTAAGCTGGACTACTTCCGCGATTCCTTAGTAAAGGAAATCGACAAAGTCAGCCTCGTCATCCCTCTCTTGAAAGATACTGCTAAAGAATAGTATAATGCAATCCACCTGCATATTAACAAAGATGTGGCCAAATGACGAGGGATCAAGTTTGACCCCAAAAATGAGTTACGAACCTGGGAAGGATTTCGCAAGTGTTTGGAAGGTAGCTTTGGCAGTCACATGAATAGAAATCACACTCTGAAGGAATGGAGCCAGTTGTATCTGAAGGACGGAAAGGTTGATCGCTTTATCGACGAACTTATCCGCCTTGCAGCAGTGTTATGGTATAGTGGGGAAGTTGTTAAAGACAGGGCTCACCTGGGTATGACTGATATCCTCAATGCCGCCAGGTCCATGAAAACCCCCCCATCCAGTAGCGTATATGGATTACCTAGACCTGTTGCGTCAAAGTGGGTACCAGCGCGAAGATGCCACCAATTTTTGTAAGCAGGTACAAAAGGAGACTCACCCTTTGAGGCATATAATGAGCGACAAGACACATACTTCTGAGAGAAAAGGGGAGAGGAAGGAAAAGAAGGCCACTGGGCCACGGCGGGAGAGGCCCCGCAACCGAGCGCAAGGGTATACAAACCCTGCAGAAACAGAGCATACGAAGATGCACCGTAATGTGCCTCAGAATCTGATTGACAAGCACAAACGGTTGAATCACTGTTCTCGTTGTGGACAAGACGGTCACTACTAAGGGAAGAGTCTATCAGTAACCCCAGTTGTCGCGTGCTCACGAGTTAGGCGAAAACAGGGTGCTAGTCAGGATCGACATGAAGCCACCCAAGTCTCAAAATCGAGACGCATTGAAGCCACTCTTAAACCTGTTGTGAAACAGGTTGTTGCTGAGCTCGGTAGAGCACCTCTCCCAGATTTGGATATCTTGGAGGTTGATACTGACATGGATGACTAGGTAAGCTTTATCCTCTGATAAGAAATTATGGATACAAAGTTGCTAAAACTTCATGATAGGCCGAATGATGGGCATGCTGGGTCAAGATGAAGGATGTCGGTTGTATGTTCCACAGCAGTGAGCGCTACAAACTGAAACTAATACATCGCGCAACAAAATCCATGATGAAGGGAGGTTTCTTTTGTGGAGCATTGGGATGGATACAGCTCTTTCTATTTAGCTTTTGTGTATTTCTTATGTGATATTGTGCAATGTGTTGTTTGCTTATCTCATACTGTTTTCCATTTTGTGGAAGGAATTTGGTTGGGTTTTATATTGATTTTGTCAGGCTGGACTAGACTTAGCAATTGAAGTTATTTTGCAAGGTTACCTAAGGAGGGTTGAATACCAGAAATCATACTGGCGTGATAGTAAACACCCTAGCTATTTGTAACGATACTACAATAGGTAGCTACAATCACTATCACCTTAGCTCAAATGGTATACCAAGGGGTAACAAGAGGTGGTATGGTCTCATATACTTATTATACAAATAGCTGGTTAACCTAGGATAAGGGCTAGGGAATAGTCAAGTGACCTTGAGGTACTCTACAAGGCAGGGTAACCTGTCGGAAGAACGTTCGCATAAGGTCAAGAGAATAATGGGAATGTTACACGGACCTCCAAGGCGACTTTTGTGGTCAACTGGAGCGCTTCCGGAGCGGTTAATGGCATAAGAGGGCAAAGTTACCCTACCTTGGGAATTTGACCTTTATGCCCATGGACCCCGGTTACCTGACTGAGGAGTTCAAGTTACACTACCTTCACCAGCAAAGTCATCCTAGAACTTAGAGGTCGATTGCCTCACATTCAATGAGCTCTTAGATGGTCTTGGGAGAATACGCATCTGCGCGGGGAGGCCCCACGCCTGTGTAAGGGTGGCCCGAACATGCTATTGAACTTGGGTGGGTTTGGCTAACACCCCCCTCTGGCCCAAGCGTTGGGACCGGGCGTCATAGGCAGACAGCTGTGGAGTTGCTCGTTTGCTAGTCAAAAGAGGTCATTGGAGCAGCTGCCGTAACACCGTATAAGTTGTCGCCGTCCGTCCGATTGAATGTCGTTCGCAGGATATAGAAGGGGAGTATGGGTAACTACCAAAATGGGGGTAGCCCATAAATGGTCTCTCCGGCACCTAGGAGTCTATCATAGCCTACGTGTAGTAGGGTAGTCTTCCTAGTGGTAGTTAGGTAGTCCATGGAGGCCAGAGTGCTTTCGGGACAAATACCTCAGTAACCAGCCGGGACCTTCTCCCCCTGATTTGTAGCATTACTATGGGTTGTTATTGGACTCTAGAGGTATGAGTCTTATCACGGTAGAGTATGTCTCGAGAGGCTGGCTATGGGTAGTGCCCACTTAGCCAACCATCAGCTACATCTCACCAGGGGGAGCTTGCATGTCAATTTATCACATTGGATAGTCGAGTAGATTAAATCATGGCCTGCATAGCTTGTATAGACGAAACTGCCACTGGGCCCGTGAGTCCACCACCTAGGTGTTGACTCTGGTTGTTGTCATCACAATTAGCCACTGGTATGACTTCAATAGGAAGAGTTTTTCCACCTGCGGTTGTATTGGAGATACATTGCAGAAACTCATATCCTATTGACGGAGTTAAGTGTACCCGAGCTGGTCCGACATTTCCGGCAGGATAAATCCTGATAGAGGGTAGACCTCGGACAGACCCTGTGCAGGACAGCGTGCTCGCACAAGGTTGCAAGTGGTGGTGAATGACAAAGGCTTAAATCTGATATCTACTTAAGTTTAAGCATTTGGCATTCTACTTCGACAACCAACCTTTCCTCGAGAAAACTAAATTCAGTAAAGCTTCGAGCTTAACTATATTAAGTTTTACTGTTGATTCTTCTGAATTATTTTACCTCATCTTTATCTTCTACTTTGAGTGTTTGGTGTGGTGGCAACCTTAGAGTTCACCTCTCTACAGGGTGCCCCTGTTACACTGGTGGGGAACATTACTGCTTCGTTTCCGTCATCTATCTCATCAGCCCTTCTAGGCACTAGAGTAGAGTTAGCTTCTGCATTCCTATCACATCTTGGGATAGATCTCACCTAGCCGTCCATATTGGTATCAATCTCCAAGATATCGAAATCTGGAGGTGGTGATCTGCGGACCTCGGCTACCCCTTGCATAACAGCAGGTTTCGCAGCAGCTTCAATGCGTCGCGATTTCGGGACTTGGGTGGCTTCGTATCTAGCTTCACCGGCGCCTCATTTTCTATTAATTCAAGATGACGCAACAACTGCTGTAGCCGAAGGACACTTTGCCCAGTAGTGACCGGCTTGTCCACATCAAGAGCATTGATTCAACCCTTTGCTTTTCTCAATCAGAGTCTGATGAATATCACGATGCATTTTCGTGTGCTGTGTTTCTTGAGGTCTTGAAAACCCAGACACATGGTTGCGGGGTTTCTGTTGGCGTGGCCCCGAGCCTTTCCTATCCATTCCCTGTCTTTTTGCGGACGATTACCTATAATCGCTCTTTTCCGGCTTGGAATCATGTTTGTCACTAGTAACCATACGGTTAAAGGAAGGAACGTCTTCCAACTGATGTCCCGTTTGACGGAGGAGATTGATATATTCGACGTATTCGTTGGGAAGGGGAGTTTTCACAGCCCATGCATTGCGAAGGTCTGTAGTTATACCTATGCGGGCTTTGTCCTCGACAAAATTGCCGCTATATCCTAACTCTAAAGCCAGTCTCAACAGCTCGTCACAAAAGTGATCGATCTTAATGGATTTCATAGTCAAATAATTCCAATCCCTAAGAGTGCGATCCCGATCGCAGTGTCCACCCACACTTGACACCAGCCGTTGCTGAAAACCTTCCCAAGTGCCAAGGACATTTTTTGGATCGCAGGGAATACCTTCTCGACGGGCACCCTCTTCATTAACCTAAGTGTGTATGCTCTGGTACCATTTTTTGGCAGGACCTTGGAGAAGGGGCATTACCAAACTGAGTTTATCCCAATCCTTGCGGAGGGATTCCCTAAAGTAGTCCAGTTTGATTTCGCAATCCTGTATGAAGCATTGAGTATCGGGAGAGTCACCTTTGAACGGATCGAGACGTATTTTCTCCGGTTTCTGCGGTCGATGCCCTGACGTCTTACCCTTGGGTTGTTTCCGCAGATACTCAGGAAGCTCATGATACCGCCTCTCATACTTTTCAATCCTCGCATCATTCCAGTGGGACTTGGGTCTCCGTAGGAATTTCCGCAGATCGTGAAGGGAGGAGTCAAAATCGCCATCTGATGAGGAGTTGGAATCAACCTGGTCTCCAGCGCCTCCAGCGTTTCCACCCCGGGGAGGAAGGTTTCCTCCACTGCCACCAGCGTTGCAGCTGGGGCCTTCCCTACTGGAATCATATCCACTAAAACAATCTTCGCCGGGCACGTCTTCATCCATTCTCTCCGGTAATGGGTTAGATGGTGGGGGTGGAGGGGGTTGGCTAGCGGCACAGGTGTTAACCGCATTGTCTCTTAAACAATCAGGGCAGTCACTATGCCTAGTGTGCCTCACACTCTGACAATACCCGCATCGGTTCTGTTTTGACTTAGGCGGAGGAGGGTCGTTCAAAGGTCTCGACCAAATCTGGATTGGCTCAAAGTCACTTTTGAGACATTGAAACCAATGCGCATAACGAATATGGCTTCCTTCGGCCACAACCCTACAGTCAGGGCAACAAACACCCGTAGGCGCTGGCGCCTCTAACCTTCGGGAGAAACCGGGAGGACCAACATTACCCGAAGGCTTTGCTGGTGTGAATGGTGCAATTGCTGAAACAAAAGCACCTGGGACTTGTGGAGCGGTGGGTAGAGGGGTTTGCCCTGCTACCGCACTGGGTCGTTCTCGTTCGATACGAATCGCCGGCGTAATTTGTTCCACTGCCTGAGGGGCAGGTACTGTCGACGATCGTTGTAAAGGGGAAGGTGTTGCGGGGACAGGCTCCGGAGGTGGTGGCTGAGGAGAATTCTGTCTCGATGATCTCCTCCACGAAATAGAGCTAGATTTGATACCCCCGAATGGACATGACCATGGCCGGAGGTTTTTGACCGAAGGAGTTGTTCCCCAAGAGGGGACAACCTCACTAAAGGCCACTGCGAGAGGGGTTTGACGTTCATGCACTTCGGCCACCTGCTTTTGCAATTCCGCAAGCTGCTCTTGCTGTGCGATGAAGTGTCTACCCACTTCAATCAACCAAGGTTGATATTTCTCATTAATCATGCAGGCAGCAACTTCGGCAGCATAATGAGAAGGGGGTTCTATTGGCAAAGGAAGGGAAGGGGGAGCGTTCATAACGACGTCGTTCTCAGCATCAATGGAATACCCCTGGGCAGCAGCCTGCTCCAAGGCTTCTACCCTTTTCTTGATCATCTGATCGGACATAGCGAGGTGGTGGAAGTTCTTTCGCTGGTATTCCATCGAACGATTAGCGTTTTCCACGATCTCAGTTTCAAATACATCCTGATATTCTTCAGCAAGATTGAGGAGATGGCCTTGTGCACCTTGCATCTGCCGTGTGATTTCCTCAAGTATTTATGGTTCAATCAGATCTGGTGTGAAATCAGCCAAAGTCATCTTCCGTCGTCTATTCTGGGGTAATCTCCGTCCTACTGATAGGTCATGAGTGAAACTTTGGAGGAAGGCGCAAGGGTCTTCAATCTCCATCTCTCTGACCGTACGAGGTATTTCAATCTCAAATGTAGGGTCATGCTCAATGTTATATGTCAGGAGCTGCTGGATTGGCGGCAAATCTAATCTCTTCAGGTCTGCACTTGAAGCGGCTAGAGATATTTCTCGTTCAATACCAGTCATCCGCTCAGGACGAGAATAATACCGGGACACAGCCATAGTTGAAGACATTGTTCTTCCCACCCGATGCCTCTTGTACCAGACAAGCAACTCGTAATCAAACAATCTCCAAAGGGTAGGCTAAAACAACAATTCTCAGAAGACAGTTAAGTGAGTGCGCTTAACTATATACTGTAACGGGGGCACCCTGTACAGAGGTGAACTCTAAGCTTGTGACCGCACCAAACACTCAAAGTAGAAGATAAAGATGAGGTAAAATAATTCAGAAGAATCAACGGTAAAACTTAATATAGTTAAGGTCGAAGCTTCACTCAATTTAGTTCTCTCGAGGAAAAGTTGGTTGTCGAAGTAGAATGCCAAATGCTTAAACTTAAGTAGATATCAGATTTAAGCCTTTGACATTCAGCACTACTTCCCACCTTGTGCGAGCACCCTGTCCTGCTTAGGGTCTGTTGGAGGTCTACCCTCCATCAGGATTTATCCTGCTGGAAGTGTTGGAGCAACTCGGGTACACTTAACTCCGTCAATAGGATATGAGTGTCTGCAATGCATCTCCAATACAACAACAGGTGGAAAAACTCTTCCTATTGAAGTCATACCAGTGGCTAACTGTTATGACAACAACCGGAGTCAATACCTAGGTGGTGGACTCACTGGGCCAGTGGCAGTTTCGTCTATACAAGCTATGCAGTCCATGATTTAATGTACTAGACTATCCAATGTGATAAATTGACATGCAAGCTCCCCCGGTGGGATGTAGCCGATGGTTGGCTAAGTGGGCACTACCCATAGCCAGCGTCTCGGGACATACTCTACCGTGATAAGACTCATACCTCTAGAGTCCAATAACAACCCATAGTAATGCTACAAATCAATCAGAGAAGGTCCTAGCTGCTTGCTGAGGTAGTTGTCCCGAAAGCACTCTGGCCTCCGTTGACTACCTAAGTACCACTAGGAAGACTGCCCTACTACCCGTAGGCTATGATAGACTCCTAGATGCCGGAGAGACCATTTATGGGCGACCCCAATTTTGGCGGTTGCCCATACTCCCCTTATATATCCTGCGAACGACATCCAGTCGGACGGACGGTGACCACTAATATGGTGTTACTGCAGCTGCTGCAATGACCGCTTTTAACTAGCAAACTACCAACTACACAGCCGTCTGCCTATGACGCGCCGTCCAAATGCTGGGCCCAGAGGGGGGTGTTAGCAAAACCCGCCCAAGTTCAATAGCATGTTCGGGCCACCCTTAGACAGGCGTGGGGCCTCCCTGCGCAGATGCGTGTGCCCCTAAGAACATCAAAGAGCCCATTGAATGTGACGCAATTGACCTCCAAGTTCTAGGATGACTTTGCCGGTCAAGGTAGGGTAACTTGGACTCCTCAGTAGGGTAACTGGGGTTTATGGGCATAATGGTCAAATTCCCAAGGTAGGGTAACATTGCCCTCTTATGCAATTAACGGTTCCGGAAGCCCTCCAGTTGACCACATAAGTCTTCTCGGAGGTCCGTGTAACATTTCCATAATTCTCTTGACCTTATGCGAACATTCTCCCGAAAGGTTACCCTGCCTTGTAGAGTACCTCAAGGTCACTTGACTATTTCCTAGGCCTTATCTTAGGTTAACCCAGCTATTTATATAATAAGTATACGACACCATACCAACTCTGGTTACTACTTGGTATACCATTTAGGCTAATGTGATACTGATTGTAGCTACCTATCGTAGGTTCGTTACACTACTCCCCTCTTCTCTTTGTCTCTCCTCAGACCATCAACGTCCTCTCTTTGTCCCACTGTTTGAATGGTCAATTCCCCTATGGTCTTTAGGTTTAGACGGATACCTCTCATGGAACTGTGGCAATGCTTGCATTGTTGTATCTTCTAACATCTTGAACGGTTCCTAAGAATTTTCTTATGGACGGTACCCTTCCCAAGCAACCATAGATTGCACAAAGCGGTGTGGAAACTTTGACTTAGGATTCCCATACCATTGGCTATCAACCACTTTGGCAACAACCTAGCAAGGCTGATTGTCCACTATGTCAGGTGTTGGTATTATCTTTTGAGGCCTGCTCACAGGATCCTCAGGATAGGGTTCCAACAGACTAACATGGAATACAGGATTGATGTCTCATCTTTCTGGCAGGTCAATCTCATTGGCCCTAGACCCCACCTTGCATTTCACACCTAACAGTCCAACCATCTTATGATCTAGTTTTTCCATAGGCCTTTGTGTAGGGAGGTTCTTGCGGTTTACCATAACTCTATCCGCTTTTGTAACAATCCTACACGGGTGCGGTTATTTATGCAACAGGTAACGAATTACTTGCGTGGTTCTTATTAGAATATTCTTATAGTCTTGATCGTTCTTGAATATCTGAGAGAGTGTTCTTCTTTCCGAGATTAACTTATAATCTCTCCTTCGTTGGTAGACTATCTTCTAGTCTTCGTATCTCACACCAATGTCTTATTGGGGAGAGGTGTAGAGGGAACTTCTTCGTATCTTAGTAAAGTCTTGGTTGCTCTGACGCTAAGAGCTCGAGTGCTTGCATACAAGCGAAAGATAAAAATAAAGTTAAAGTTTATATTGTAAGAAAGTACTTAGATGGTCGCGTGAAGATCCTATATCTACGGCCCGTCGCGATCCTTTATATAGGCCTCTTCCCGCAACAACCCTGACCCTGGTGACTCATACCTATGAGTCACACG
>Ga0307509_10000291_pt1 | contig 82866 bp, 66 predicted proteins | sample 10_EM_MG_FD_202245 | JGI IMG/M metagenome (GOLD analysis project Ga0307509, IMG submission 202245) | Populus trichocarpa ectomycorrhiza microbial communities from riparian zone in the Pacific Northwest, United States - 10_EM | ecosystem: Host-associated > Plants > Roots > Unclassified | place...
CCCACACTTCGGCTACTATGTTTACTGGGGGCATTGAAGGGACCCATTTCAGACTCCGGGCACCATCCAACCTTAAGCAACGCCCGGTCTTGGCAAAAAAATGTATAACTTGAGATAATACGGTACTCGAGTAGTATTAGAGGTTCGCTAAACTCAATAACGTTAACCAAGTCCCTGATGCACTTCGCACGAAAGCGGCTGACTATGCCATCTGAAATCTTGGCCGCAGCCGGGGCCAAAATGAGCTAGTGACGAACATTGGTAAACGGGCAAAAATGTACTCAATATTCGAGTACGGTAAATAGTCAAGGGTACTCGAGTAGAGCTACAAATAATTACTGGTTATTGATCCCTGTTGGTCACCCCGGTACTGTGGAGACTAGAACAACAATCAGATAAAACCTTTAGCGAGGTTACAAGAAACACAGACGAAGCGAGACACGCCGGCACCTCCCGCTTGGAAGTTACTCGAGTAGAGCTACTTGTACCGTACCTCTGCTAGAAATGTCAGGCGAGACACATCCTTGAGTCGTGAACTGGTAGTAACACAGCCGCTGTAATGGATATCGTGGCCGAATATTTTTCGATTACCCACCGCTGGGCCAGAACATGGCTGCCGGAGCTACCCGCCATACAGAAAAGAGTATGACGAGCCGTATCTTCAGCCCTGGGAGGCGCACTCTACTCGAGTAGCACCAACTGAATGCTACCAAAGGTAGTTGGATTTCTTAAATTAGGGAGTGTAACACTATCTGGTTTGCCCTCCCTCTTGGAGTGTCGATAGTGGCGACTTTGTAAACTAGAAACTCTAGAGTACTGACAGTTGCCAAGCACTTGGTTGCGTCTTATAATTTTCAGTAAATAGGTGTTGAATAAAGTCACATTTTATCACTCGTTTGCTCTTTTTTCTCTAAACCCATATAAAAAATTCCCACTCTCCCCAATCCCCAAAATGCGCCCCAAAATGCGCCCCAAAATGTTTGAAGCCAATAGGATGCTCCATGACCTTATAGAATTTGTTTTGTTACAGAGGTTGTTAACAACCCTGTAGGGTTCAACTTCGGTTCGAGTAATGACCCAGAGCTCCGGCTACAAAGGTCCTCACCATGTGCAGTGCCGTGTGTCATTTGAGCGATGACTAGTTTTGTTTGTATGCGCCTCAACTTGACGTGCAGATGCGGCTTTCCGGGTGCTGATAGCCCCCTTCGTTGTTGTAAGATGGGTCTCCCTCTCATTTTCTTGGCGCATTCGTGATTAGCCAATCGAGCCAGTCAAAGGCTTCGGCCAGAGCCCTTGAGTAGTCGGCGCCTCTGCCAGATAGCGGTTCTAATAAGAAGAGAGCTCTTCGCCCTGTAGTTGGCATCGTGATTCTCAGAAGCCAGGAAGCTCACTATATTCCTCCTTAGGACTTCGAGTGACTAAGTCAAGATGGGCGACCTAAACAGGAACTCTGCTGCTCGGCTAGATCCGCCTTCAGCCCTCGAGCCCTCATTGGAATCGAGTCACCAATCACCCGAGGCCCCACCGCCGCCTCCTACGGGTACTCTCTCTCAAGAATCACCGGATTGTTCTGAAGGCTGGAAAACTATTGAACAACAAGAGTTTTACGATGAGAAGGATTTCCTCCGTCCGAGCTGCAACCTCACGAGCGAAAAACTAAAAGACAGAAAGGGGGACGGCGTCGTGATTTTTGACTATTCGCTGAGTCGCCTGGATGAAAATCCTCCAGTTGAAGAAGGCGGTCCTTCCTTAGGACACTTTAGTGAACATGATGACATATTCCTTCAAGTATCTAAGGGGGAACTCATAGGGTCCAAACAATTTAGCAGGGTAATTAACCCTATGAAAGAGCTTCAGCCAATACAGCCACGGGGGCCACGGCTGGTTATCATGTAAGTTTACCTTCCAAGTCTTTACTTTCTCATCCAATTTCGCTATGAGCAATGCCACAGTGGATCCATCTGGGTGACTTCTATGAGAGTCAAATTTATCCTCTGCATGCTAATATTTGAGGGTTGTTTTTTTCTTTCTTTTCAAGTGACTTTCCCCAATGCTATGATACATACGTAAGTTGCTCTGCCCTCCCGGGGTAATTTTATCTTTTGAAGCAATTGCTTACTGGAAGTAGGACGCCAACCTACTAAATTTTATGGCGAAAGAGTTCCACCTTCCAAATCCAACTACTTTCGGGGACACGCATTCAAGAAGTGTTTTAGCTCTGCCTGGCCGTGAAAGGTTTAGAACAGGTATTTCATTACGAGTACCTTCCAAAAACCCAGCGGAGCTAGCCAAGCAAGGTTCATCGGAAGATAGAATTTTCCTTTTCGTATCTTTTCCATATTTCGGGAAATCTAGGGGTAGCTTCCCGTTAGGCCCGGAAAGTGAGAGCGTTAGAATCTTAGATTTCAAACGCTTAGGGGTTGACGTTCCTGACTGCAGCGCATTGGTAAGTAGGGAGGAGGGGGATGATATAGGGGAGGTATTAGTGCATCAAACACGATACATGATCTTCGATAACCGTAAGATATACTTTTTTTGTAGACTATTTACCCAAACATCGTTGCTAATTTCCAAAGACACGATGGCGACATTTAGATCTAAGGAGGACAGTGCTATAAACCAAGTCCCACTTCATCGCTTTCAGGAGCGTATCGGCGCCTTTAATTCAATGATTCGTATGCTTGCCAATCGAATGGACTCCGAACTATGGATATTGGGGAAACTTCAAGCCTCCTTGTGGAAATTTGTTGGTTTTTTCTCTCCTTTGGTCAAATGAAGCTAGGATTAATCCTTGAAGAAAATTAGGAGGCGAGCACCGACCGAATGATATCAGACGCAGTAATCTACGAGGACAATCAAGGGATAGCGGGAATCCCCCACGATAGCCCGATAGGCCTAGAGCCATCAATAGCAAAAAGCCTTACAGAGGAGGAAAAATCGAAATGGAGTAAGGATTATGAGCTAGCCCGGCGGGGTAGGGTTCGGAAGAGAAAGCAGAGGAGGATCCTGAGCCTCTACACCTCCCTTAACAGGCTTTCAGCAAGTTTCATTGCTGTTATCACTGTGGTTGAACGACAGGTTGCCATTCTCCTAGACCTACAGAGTCTATTTTTGACAACCTACCGAACAAAAACCAAAGGCTCTGAGAAGGGATACCCATCCCGCGAAAATCCCTTCTACAAAAATATTGCCCCAATCCCCACCCCCTCGGAAAACTCTGAGCAGATATTGCTAAATACCTTGGACGCTATCGACGAGGTAGTCCGGGAGAGGAAATGTTTCATTGAGAAAATCAAGGCGCTAGTAGAAATTATGGAGATCAAGAGAGAAATAGTATAATTCTCACATCTAAAGTCATGGGGGGATGCTAACGATTCGGCAGTTTTTTGGATTCTTGAAGTCAGGTAACGCCTCGGAGACAACCGCTCTAGAGACAGCGGCCCTGATGCAGCGGATGGAGGATAGCACGGAGAGGTCCCAGGCCATACTGATGGACCAAGCATGGCAGGCGATCCAGGTGGCCACTCCCGGCGCACTATTCACAGCATTTCTTCCCCTCAGCTTTTTTACTTCTGTATGTTACCTCCTATCCACATTATGGGTATCTTCTAACAAGAAACCCTATCAGTATTTCGGCATGAATAACATAAAGGAATTCAACGGAAATCCCATATCCCGAGTGTATTTCTGGTCGACCACAGCCCCAGTAACCGCTGGAGTAATGGTTCTAACAGTAATGATAATCCTGTGGGGGCGCCCGTGGATGGTACGGTGGAGGTCCCTGGCAAGGGAAAAATTCCGTACCGGTATGACCATCAGCTGGAGGACAGAACTCGAGCCTCTGGCTCTGGATCTCCCTGTGCGTGGTTCGCTGTGGTGGGCAGAGGACCCGGTTTTGCCCCCTCGCACTCCTCGCACCCCACAAACAACCTACGAATCAGGCACCGGGTCTTTGGGCCAGCCGGGATCGGGCCAGGCCAGATCGGGTTGGGAGGTTAGAGGTTTGGGCAGGGCCGAGACTCCCAGATGGTAATCTCGGGTAGCCCGAAAAAAAGGCCCAAAACAATTGTCACTTTTCATCAAGTTTATCTAGTCATATGATATCACTCATATATCCTGAATTTGAACAAAATTGATGTGAACCCTAGGACTTGTGTCACCCCCAAACGTGTCTTACATTGGGAAATTTCACCCTCACCTTTTTAACCACCCTTTTTCCATGTCGAGCCTAACTTTGATTCTTCAAAGGACATCTCGATCTGGTGATATTCTTCTCCGAGATTTAGGTATATCATGAGCAATCACTCTCCTCAGTAAATACCCCTTTAATTATGCATGTTTCTAAACGCGGATCGACAACAAAAGCGAAGCGGCGACTGGCAAACGAAACGCCAAGAGGTCACACCTAGAAAATGATTCTCACACACAGCAGTGCAGAAGTTCACTTCATTGAACCACAATCTTATCTCAACAGCAACTGGCTAACATTTAGCCAGTTCATCTGTGAGAATAATTGTTCCTATTCATGATATTTTGAAGTTACATGTTTTTTCAGTTTCCCTCATCCAGGTGACTTTTTCTTATACAACTATCTTGTTTCCCAGAATTAACCCACCTTAAATACTATTTCTTTCCAAGTATGAAAGTTGAAATAACTGACTTCTTCAAACATAATTGGATCAATAACCTATTTTTTAAAGGGTGGAGCATTGTGGATACCCTAGGCTTTGTTTGAGTTGGGTTGGATTGGGTGGGACCAGCGATCATCTGGGCTGGGTCTGGGATGGGCCTAAGGATTTACAGCCCACGTTGGCCCATTGCGGAGCTTGCGAACAAAGCCGTGCCAGCCTAATGATATATATCTGACTCATATTTCAATCTTCAGGATTAGGTATTAAGTTACTGGACAGCAGAGTGCCCAGATGATAAAGTAAGGTTTTTACATCTCTCGCTAATCTAGTAACAACAAGTTTCACTGTTTCAATATCCTGTAACCTGCTAGGCTAGTGGCAACCTCCTCATTACGCAATTTGAATATTGACTGTTGAAAAGCCTGAGGTTGATTGAAGAAGAAAGGTGGGAGGTAAGCCCGACTAGTGATACAAGAACATGCCAGCCACCGTTCACCCGGTCTCACTAGCCGCATCATCCCCCCCCCACATTCCCGGCTGACGTACTATCTTGAGGGTGACCATCCTGATAGCTGGAATCCCATAGTTGTTAGGGTATGATAGTTAGTTTGGGGTACGACCGGTTTAGGGTCGTGACTGCCACTTGGGGGTTTTTCCTGTTGTGTGGGTTTTTCCTGTTTTGTGTGTTTGTGCGCTCTCTTCTGTATCTAGTCTGAGCTACCAGTAGAGAGCTTCCTGTATTGTACATCGAACATTCACATCGTTATCATCACATACCGGAACCACCACCTACGTGCTTTTCTCCGTGCTTCGCGCCGTTACCTACGCTACCCCAGTTATCATTGGGTTGTGAGCGAGCTGCCATCAGAGTGTCGCTATTACATCCTGGATATGAAAGGACGCTCCAACATTCGCTTGCTTCTCTACGAGTGACAGGCTATGATCATCCCCCATACACTAGAAAAACGGTCATCTAATACCAAGTCAGGATTTGATAAAACGAAATTGCCCAGAATATTGAATCACTTTTTCCGAAACTGAGGACTAACGGAAGTCACACCAAGAGCAAGGCGAGCTACTGGTTTGGTTCAAGTAAATCCGGGGGAGTGTTCAGGTGATAGAAAACAGGGCAAAGTTTGCTGGGAGCCTTTGTCCAGCCATTAGCAGGGGGTGAAGTGAGGCTGATAGTTAGTAAGTTAGTTAGTCATATCGGCGTCATTCTTCATTTTTCCAAATCAAGGGGGTAAAAAGTAAAAAAGGAGGGGGGGGCGGCCGCCCGGGGGGGTTGCCCTGTGAAAATCCTGACTCAAACCTTATTCTGACCTGATGGCGAGGAAAATGAAGATTTCCTGTACGAGTACTGTACTGAAGGCTCGAATACCATATGAATAGGATCTCATGGAAGTCGGAGTGCTTGTGAAGATTTTCTTAACCTCGCCCAATCGCCGCTCTCTATATAGGTAAGCTGTGATCAAACTGCGGCGAGTTGGTGTTCTTCGTGCCCTCCCATCGGCTCGGTCGCCTTAGTTCCACTCTTGTTCGCATTAGAGCCATTCCTACTTCGATGAAATTCTACAGTAGTTTGGGTATAGGGAAACTAGACCAAGGCGCGGGTTCCGGGGAAACTCGGTAAATCCATTACTAGGTTAAGTGAGGGAAGTGGCCGACCAAAAACCCAATAGCCCAACCGAGCTGCTTTACAAAATCACTCATATAGTATCGTAAAAACTTCAATAATCGGCCCATGTGCTCGTCATTGAGTTGCCTCCTCTGGTAAGGCCTAGTGTTTTTCTGTTTTTTTGTCTCTCAGAGGCAACTCACCTTTTGCTGTGTTTTTCGACCCTTTCCAGAGTAGGGAATTTCCGACGACATGGCGCATGAGCCGATTATTGACGCTTTTACCGTAGTATTATAGTTAAAGATATCCAGGCTAGTTTAGATAGATTATGCCCCATGCCCTCCAGAAAACACTATTCCGTCTCGGGATGTTTCGTCCTGGAGCCGCGAGTGGTGGATTTAACCTTCCCAAGAGATAAGGGGAACTTTATTGGCTAAGTTTGAAGTGATAAGAACTTAGATGGGTAGAGCACCATACTACCAGTATTCACTACATTCAACAAACTTGTGTAGAATTAGGCTTAACCCTTTATTGGATGCCACATGAACTGCACCCGATAAAGGCTGACTATGCATTCTGCTCTCAAGGTTTCATCATATATACATAGATACGATACACACTTACACTAAGCGAGGCATGAAGCCGGAACTGCCTTGGTAGTATACACTTGGGGGGCATACCGGCCGAGCGAGGCTGGTTCCGTGAAATTATCATCCCTCACTAAATATAAGACACACCGAAGAGTGATTAAGAGGGAAAAAAAACTTTTAAAAATTAGTGTCTCCCTAAGTAGTTTTATTTTTCCCCATGTGGTTACTACAAGCTAGCATGACCCTCATACTCGAGCATAAGTAGCTGAGAAACTACCGTAAAAACTTGAATAATTGGACGGTCTGCTATGCACGGTAGTCCAGAATTCCCCTCTCTGGAAAGGGGGCAAAAACACACAGCAAAAACACAGCCCTTTCCCACCCCTCCGAGACAGAAAAAAAAACAAAAATTTCTCGACCTTACCAAGAGAGGAAAGCCCAACGACATAGCGCACCGTCTAATAAATTCAAGTTTTTACGGTAAAAGGCACATGCCTGAAAATTTCATCGTATGATAACTGAGCTGGCAAAGAACCTTGTTTTGGGGGTTGAGAGGGCAGCCTCCGTACGAAATACTTAAAGGAGTTGTGAAGTTTGGTGATCTGAAGAAGTTCAAAAAATCTGCAGGGGAAGAGGGAAAGCATGTCATTTGGTCTACCAATTTCCCTATCGGAAAATCTTTCCTTTTGGGCGGCAGGATAGCTCAAATCGACTATGATACCTTGGGAATCTGAATAGCTGCCGGTATTTCTCAACGCCTCGTTTGCTGGACTGATACGAGTAAAGTATAGTACTTGTAACACAGCCAAAGCGAGAGCCGATAGGAGAGTGACAATCAACAGCGCTACCAAGTTTGGCGTTTGCTAAAGTCACACCTTGCTATCCCGGATGACCAAAATCTAAAGAATCTGTCCGAGACAACGAGTGATCCGGGATGACAGGTCAAGTTTGGCTGTGAAATTTCTTTGAATTCACATCATTCCATATGGGACAGCGAGGTACCCGTATTATCGAGATCCGGGACAGCGAGGTTTGACTGTACCCGTTCTCTTTTCTTTTTTCGCTGCTTTGTTCACTGTCCCCTCTGTTCGCTGTCAGGTGGTATGTTTGAGGAAATGGAATCAAAGGAATAACATTCAGACGCATGCTCAAGCACAGAGCAGGAATTATGCCTTTCCAAATTAACCGTGCATACAGGGACAGGAAAAACTGCCACCACGACAACAGCACTCCCCCACCAACCCCACTATGATGGAGACCAAATACAAAATTAACCGAACACCCGGGTGAGTGTGACATCCATCGCTTTCGGGTCCCCGCAAAGATTATTACCACTCACAGCCACCTTATAATACCTACTCTCTTATTTTACTAAGGCTGATGGATAGTATACTAATTACTGATTATTGCCATGTATTTAAATTACTCTTGCTTACCCCTCTTGGTTGGGTTCGGGTGGTTGTACCGAGGAGGTTGACAACATCACGGCGAAAATTATGAGAGCTCGTTGATCGCTTAATTTTGTCCACGCACAATAGAATACATAGTAGAAATAGATACTCGACTCAGAGGAATTTCTTTAGGTGTTGAAAATGCGAGGTGATGGTGGGGTTGGGTTGACATCAATGTTTAGTGCGCGGTTAACTCCGTCAACTGACCATACCAACACAGCCGCAAAGGGGACTCGCTAGTAGAAGTTTGGAATGAGGTGTTGGCAGTACTTGTTGTGTCGTGACGTTTGTGAAATGGACCTGGCTTAGTCACACTACTGTTTACTTGGCCATTTAAAAACTCTCCGGACGCTTTTGTGCCAAGATAGGTACTAATAAATGTAAAGCGTCCGGAGACTTTTAAAATTGCCAAGTATTCTAAACTAACTGCTTTTGGAGTTCTTTTGGGCTATTTGCACCTCTCCATGCAAGCCCGGTCCATTTCACAAACGTTGCGACACGACGAGTAGGCAGGGGGGCAGCAAGAGAATAGCCATCCTAGAACTCGTGGCCGAATTATTTTTGATCCCCGACAGCTGGACCGGGCAGTCACTGTTTAAGCAACCCGGCGCGCAGAGACGAGTGTAGTGAGGCGAATCTCGCACAGAAGTATGAGCAGACTAAGGAAATTCTGATAGGCAATACTGGACCTCTTGTACGGGGCAGTGTAATACTACTATTTGGTTTACTCCGGTAACTTACTCCATATAGCGATGGCCCTTGTAAACTCGTTCACCAGACCCTATCAGCGGCCAAACACTTTGTCACCTTTCATAGCCCCAGCCAATAAGTATCTCATGCTCGTCATAGTGTGTCACCCGCTTAGCGCTTGTTCGGCGAACCTATTACTTCGACCCTTCAATTCTCCCACCCAACACGCGTTATCCTTTATGCCACGATCACCCCACGAAAAAAAAACACACATACTCTAGTCCTATTAGTTTGAATTTAATAGGATGCCTTGTGATCTGGTAGAGTTTGCTTTTTAAATTTTTTTACAGAGGTTGTTCTTAATAAGTCCGGAGGCTTTAACTTTGGCTCTTCGAAAACTGCCCTTAGAACGCTAGCTGCAGAGGCCCTTTACTCATACTCATAATTGTCTGGCGTTTGTATGGGAGAACCCTTGAGGCTCCGGGCAATTTTTTGCCCATATTCAATGGCAGTCGTTTTTACAAACGCTGCGCGATTACGAGTACAGTGCTATTGCAGCACCATGCGTCGTTCCAACGATGTCCTACCTCGTTCATACATACCTCCTGGCAGATCTACTTAATGCTTAGACTTAGTTTTCCCTGGTTACTGTTCTCTCCTCTGAATCTGACTGTGCCTCCTTCTACTTGGCAAGTGCAGAAGGCCGCCCCAGGCGGTGAAAGCGCAGTCGCCCACACAAGGCAGTCAAGGGTTTCGTCCTGACCTACGAGAATTGTGGATGCCTCGGCAGGACTGAATATCCTACATAAGAGCGGAGTTCTCTAACCAACTGTCAGCATCGTTCTAGTAAGAAACTAGGAAACAGTCTCTTTATCCCCCTCTCAAACTCGGACTACCCCAGTAAGTCAAGATGGATGACCTAAGCAAGGATTCTGCTGCTCCGTTGGACACTCACTCGACCCTCGAACCCTCACCGGGACCCATCCACGAATTCTCCGAGTTATCACCGCCGCCCCCCGCCCCACCCCAGGCGCCGGCCAGCCTCCCTGGTTGGGAAACCATCGACGAACGGCGGGGCTTTTGCGATGAGCAAGATGCCCTCCATCCAAACTACAACCTAGCGTGTCGAAAGCTACAAAATAGAGGAAAGGATGAGGTCGTGATTTTTGACTATTCATTAGCGCAAGGGAGCCTCAGTGGGGTGGACGAAAATCTCACGGTTGAGGGGGGAGGAGCATCGTCCGAGCCCTTTAGTGCAGACGAAGATATATTCCTTCGCGTGCCTAAGAAGCTCATAAGGTCTAAGCCATTTGATGAAATAATTAACCCCACCAAAGAACCCCGATTAATACCGTCAAGGGGGGCACGGTTGCATATCATGTAAGTTCACCTTCAAGGGTCTACTTTTCCATTACCTATTTTGTATATGGATAATTCTTGATTTTTTTTTCTCCTGTGAGTCCGTCTTATGTTCTATAAGCTAACATTTGAGGGGGGGGTTTTCAAGAGACTTTCCCCGGTGCTATGATACATACGTAAGTTACTGTGGTACCCAGCGGCAATTTCACCTTTTAAAGCAATTGCTTACTAGAAATAGTATGAGAGTTTACTTAGCTCAATAGGGGATAAACTCGGCATTCGGAGGGAGGGTGAAGCTGGTTTTATGGACTCATATTCACAAAGAGCTCTGGAATCGCCCGGTCGTGGACGTTTTAGAATCGGCATCTCATTACGGCCGGCTTTCACAAGACCATCAGGGCCATCCAGGTCGGGTTCATCGGGGGATAGATTCATCCTTCTAGTATCATTTCCGTATTTCGGGGGATCAAGTGAGAAGATTAAGTTAGGTCCTGAGAGCGAGAGTGTTAAACTCTTAGATTTCAAGCCCCTGGAGGTTGGTGTTCATGCCCAAAGGGGGGTAGTGGGTAAGGAGAAGAAAGACGGTGAGGAGAAGAAAGACGGTAAGAAGAAGAAAGACGGTAAGAGGAAAGACGGTACAAGGGAGATCCCCGTTGAGGAAGGGGAGATGTTAGTGCATCAGGCACGATATATGATATTTGACAACTGTCAGTTATACCTTTCTGTCTACTTTTGACATAAGCACCTTTGCTAAGCAATCTCTGAAGATACTATGGCAATATTCAGATCTAAGGAGGATAGTGCCAAAGATCAAGCCCCGCTTCACCTCTTCCAAGAGCGTATTTGCGCCCTTGATGCTATGATTCATATGATTTCCAATTGTATGCGATCGGAATTATGGGCATTGGGGAAATTTCAAGGCTCCTTATGCAAACTAGTTAGTCTATCCTCTCCTTTGGCCAAATGAATATAGGATTAATCTTTGGGGACAACTAGGAGGCAGATATCGACCAAATGGTATCAGATGGAGAAATCTACGAGAACCATCGTGACCACGGAATAGAGGCGAGGCGGAAGAGAGCCCAAGCTCTCCTCGCCGATTTTAATGGTCTTTCGGCAGATCTGTTTGCTGCTCTTAGCGTGGCTGAACGACAGGTCGCCATTCTCCAGGATCTGCGCAGAGTATTTTCAACAAGCCACCGGGCGGTTGCTGAAGGTAGTGCCAAGGGATGCCAACTCCGGCAGAACCCATTCTTTAAGGATAACGCCTTAGCCCCCACCCCCGCAGAATATCTCGAGCGGATATGGCCGAATATCCTGGGGACCATTGACGAGGTAGTTCGAGAAAGGAAATCTTTCATTAAGAAGATCAAAGGGTTGGTCGAAAATATGGATATCAGGAGAAAAATTGTATAATTCCCATATCCAAAACCACGACAAGGATGCTAACCACTTGACAGCTTTCCGCATTTTTGAAGTCTAGTGTAGGTGGCTCAGGCGCCACTGTGATCCAAGGGGACAACGTCTGGGACTGCATGAACACCATTTCCTCACACAACTCAGCATACAACCACTCCCAGCAAATGCAGACCTTAGATGGTATAGCTGTCATGACTACAGTCTTTCTTTCCCTCAGTTTTTGTACTTCTGTATGTTGCCTCACGTCCATGGTATGACTATTTTCTGACAAAAAACCATATCAGTACTTCGGCATGAACGTAAAGGAATTCAAAAACAACCCATCCCAGGTCCTTTTCTGGGTAATCTCAGGTCCAATATGTGCTGTAATGGTACTAATAACAATAATAATCATCTCCTGGGGACGCCCGGGAGCGGTTGCCTTTAGAAAGAAAGCAATACAGGGATTGATGGGGATTTTTACAAAGAAAAAAAAGGGCGACACCGAGAGCCAGTGCACACCCACCGCAGGGGTGTTTGGCAGTGCCAGCACTGGGAGCGCTCCAGGGAATCTGATAGCCAAACTCACCTCTGCCATCAGAAGAGGGGTAGCGGTAGCCATTTTGATCGGAAGATGGAGGGACAGAGGAACTCGGGAGGCGACCGAGACACCTAATGACCAAGCTCTCTCTGTGGTGTAGGGTAGGTGGAGGTGGAAATATTACGGTTGGAGGATACCGGAGCTAGGGGAAGGAGACATTCGTTTCTTCAATAAACTTTCTTGTATTTTTAGTTTTCAATGCTGTTTGATGGGATGTGATTATGACTTACAGGATTATATATTTTCTTACTAGTTGGGTAGAGATCTGTATTTGTGTTATCGAGAATATTAGCAAGAATAGACTTTTTTATATTAGAGTGGCGTGACTAAAATAACATGGATACTAGCCACTCGATATGGTCGAACGGGAATGACGAGGTAAAAAAATTTACACCTCTGATTACTCTAGTAAGATCAGGTTTCCCTTTTTCAATATCAAGTAACCGTGAGGCCAGCGATAATATCCGCATGAATGCCGCTTGAACGTTCCAGCGCTTATTCAATCCGAGTGACGGGTTTTGATCACTGAGTGCGCTTGAAAATCTTCGTTACCCAATACCGGGTTCTGGGTTTGACAAAGAAACCAAGAGCCTGTCAGGTTTAAATCAGCACATTGAAACACTATTTCCAAACCAGGGACTACCGGTGATCACACAAACCTCAAGGTTACGCTTCGATTAAATCTGGGGGCGTATTGGGGAGATAAAAAACTCAGCGGGGTCAGCTGTCAGTCTTGGTAAATTTATAATACAGCCATTAGTGGGATGGGGGTGAGCCAGATAGTGAGTTGATCATATCGGGGTCATTCCTCTTATTTCAATTTGAGGAAGCAAAAGTAAAAAGGATATTCAATATTGCTCCATTCGCTTCACATTGTGCTGGTTTTTACGTTACTCCCTTAGGTCGTTTTGGTGGACAGTGGGTTTCAAAGCGGAGAAAATGGATAGTACAACCATGGGCAGTAGAATGATAGGGTTCACTTGGAGCTTGGGCACCTTGCACGGTACTGTAGGAAAGGTAGTAGATGTAGCTTGCGCAACTTTGTCGAACTCACCTAAAGCCAGGCCAATAGTAACTTAAAAACAGGCGTGTAAATGAAACACAAGTAACACATCCTGGACCTTCTATAGATCACAAACCTAGCTCGGTATCTCCCCACACGTCTTCATTCTTCTGCATATTCCTTTGATAACAAAGGAAGGGCATGTCAGCATAATCCTCTATAAACGAAAGCGTAAGAATAGATTATCCTCAAGGGCGATCTACAACACTGCCGTAACTTTCAGAATCGTCCGTATCCTTAAATAATAGGGAACCACTAGATGTGCTAATGCATACATTGAGGGACTAGGCTCAAAATATACTTCTAGAAGTAGATCCCAAGGTTTGGTTCTAGGACCACTTCTACAATTCTCGAGTTTCTTAATATCCATTGGCCTGGTGCAGTGTCCAGCACCTAAACTATGCTATTTTCAGAACCACAGGAGTGGCTGGAACCACTGGCTTCTTCACACCCTCAAGCCCAATTTTTCCTAAGTCCCCCGAACATGCCCTAAGCTAAGCACTGACAGTGTCTGATACGGCCGGAAGTCCACATCTACATAAAACAATGGCAACACCTGCGAGATCTCAGAGTATCCGTTACCTAAAAGGACAAAAGGATTGTTTTCTTAATCTGTGTCCGGTACCTACCGGTTGAAATATCCGGATATTTGGCAATGGTTTGATGAAAGATATATCTCATGCAATAAGAAATATATTCAAAAAAAAAACTCCCCTAACTTTATTAATTAAAAATCTAAAAACTGACGACTATCATTCCCATTCTTACTTCCATACCCTAGCATTTTTATATTTCACTCTACTACTTTTTGGCTGCCCTCTGTGGGAGTCACCCGCCTATAGCACCTCTCAAATCTAACTTCTCGAAGGCCTCCGAACCCTCCTTTATGATACTAATAACCTTGCAAATACCTACGGAGTTCCAGTTCCAAACTGGACTGCTTCGGTTTAGAAGCAGCCAGGGTCGGATTCAGGGGACTGAGGTTCTCCAATGAAACGGATTCCGACCATAACATCTACCGGTAACTTGGAGGCGGGGCTGGCCTAATATTAGGGGGTAGATTTGTTTGGACCATGTGATATAAAACAAAAAATCTCGGCCAACAACCCCACATGGCAGGGGGGGTCAGAAGTACCATATAATCTGGTAAAAGTCGGATTGACGCTACTGAGGATTTTACAAGCACCGCGGCCTAAACTGCGGATAATTCGCATTCGCGGCGGCCTCTTGTTGGCTCAATCGCCTTAGTTTCGCTTTAGCTCCAATCCGACTTTTCCTAGATTATACTGTAGGCATTTGGGAAGGCTGAGCAACAAATGGAAGGCAGCCGAAGAAATAAAAAGTGGTTTAACAAAATAAAATATAAAAATACCCGGGTATGACTCTATACTAAAGGATATATAGTATCATAATAGAAAGAATCAAGTTGAGGCTCTTTTTTCCCCCGAATATATTTCTCATCACATGTGATAAATCCTTAGTTGGACCGTGAGGCACTCGCCAAGGATGATGCCTTCTTCGAACGTCGCTTGGGGTCGCTTTATGCTGTTTTGAACATTGGCACGGCCAATAGTCTATCGCCACACGAACCGAGTGTCCAGCCACATCCACAATTGTGGCCGGAGAAGGACAACGCTCAAAATAAGCCACCCCGCGATCCCCCCCTGCCACGGGAAAGAGACGCCTGCGGGATGAAATTCTCCTCGCAAATATGTGATGGAGGACAAAGTGAGGACGGAGCCGACGAGAACCGGTAGTCGAGAGTGAGAAACTCTGAAAGGCGAGCCTCTTGGTGGTAGAATAAAAGTGGGCAAAGTGAGAGGAAGCTCCTGCTTGATCAGCAAGCTTAAGGCGAGGATAGATCGAGTAAGCTAGACGGTTAAAGCGCTTATAGTCATGAAAACAGATCTCCAAGGCACAAAATTAACCCAATTAAGGAAGATTGAAGTGAGAGAGCCCACATGAGCCCACCACAATTATTAAGGTACTCGAGTAGTATTGGAGGTTCGCTGCACTCAATAAAACTGTCCGAGTTTTTAATGCACTTCGCACGAAAAGGGCGACTACCGTATGCCATCTGAAATCTTGGCCCCAGCGGTGACGAAACTAAGATGGTGACGAACACGGGTAAATAGGCAAAAATATACGGCACTCAATATTCGAGTAGATATTCAAGGGTAGAGCTACAAAAGAATTACTGGAAATTGATCCCCCGCCCAGTTTCGTGGTAGGTATGGTGGAGGGTACACTCGCAGTCTATAATAATAATAATCAGATAAAACATTTAACGAGGTTAAAGGAAACACTCCCCGGGACACTTGTCGGCACCCACACACTACGCGACACACACTGGCTCCTCGCTCTAAGAAGTTGGAGGTGTTTTTGCTAGAGAGGTCAGGTGGGTTTTCGGTTGTAGTTTTTTTGGTTTCGTCCCCCAATTCGAGAGGAAATTTGGACATCTTAACACCTGGCAGGGGGTTCAATTATTGAGTTCTTACGGTAAAGCTGTCTTACACCCACTTGAATACAGGTAGTTCCCTTGATAGTGTGCGAGTTCGGTGCTGGTACTCGTACTCGAGTACTGCTGGCACTTAGACATGTGGCACAGTAAAAGAAGAAGTAAACCGGGGGGGGGGGGGCCGGTGGGCGCCGGGGGGCCAATGGATTGCCCTACCAAGTTTGAGGTTTGCTGCCGGGTTCCCGATGTCTTGCCCGCTGTCCCATCTGCTGGATGAAAAGATGGACGAATGGGGAGAAAAAAGAAAAAAGTATCCTCGCTTAGACACATCCTTGAGTACTCGTAATTTTCTGACGTTTGTAAACACGACTGCTATTGCATGCCATCAAAATATTGCGGCTCCGGGCAATTTTTTGCCCGTATGCAATAGCAGTCGTGTTTGCGAACGTCAGAAAATTACGAGTATTGAACTGGTAGTAACACAGCCGAAAGCGGAACCCGATAGAAGCCCAACCGAGGTGTCCAATCGACACTAAGGTTAAAACTTCTGGGCCCCGACAGCAAACAGGAGCGGCAAAACAACAGCAGCCGCATTGGATATCGTGGCCGAATCATTTTCGATACTCAGCCGCTAGGCCAGAGCATGATTGCCGGAGCTACCCCGCATACAGAAAAGAGTACTCGTATGACAAGGCATATCTGCAGTCAAAGGTTTCAACCTGTGCCGAGTGAGTTGTCGGTGTCTTGGCCAGACGAAAGTTCTGCATAAGAACAGAGCTCTTCAACCGATCGTTGACATCGTGCTAGCCAGAAGCCAGGAAACAATCTCTATATTCCTCCTTAGCCTCCGAGTTACTGAGTCAAGATGGGCGACCTAAGCACGAACTCTGCTACTCCGCTAGATCCTAGCTCGGCCCTTAAACCCTCACTTGGATCCACTCACCAATCACCCGAGGCGCCACTGCCGCCTCCTACCAGTACTCTCCCTCAGGAATCATCGGATGGCTCTGACGGCTGGAGAACTATCGGTGAACAAGAGTTTTACAATGAGAAGGATTTCCTGCGTCCGAGCTACAACCTCACGAGCGAAAAACTAAAAGACAGAAAGGAGGACGACGTCGTAATTTTTGATTATTCGCTGAGTCGCGCTGATGAAAATCCTCCGGTTGAGGAAGGCGGCCCTTCCTCGGGACACTTTAGTGCACATGATATATTCTTTCAAGTATCTAATGGCGGGCTCATAGAGTCTAAACAATTTAAGGGGATACTTGGCCCCATGGAACAGCCTCGACCGATGGACTCACGTGGGCCACGGCTGGCTATCATGTAAGTTTACCTTCCAAGGATTTACTTTCTCATGATTCATTTTTCCTATGGGCAATGATGCGCTGGATACAACTGGCTGGCTTCTGTGTGAGTCGAATTTATTCACATGCTAATATTTGAGTTTTTTTTCCTCCAGAGATTTTCCCCAATGCTATGATACATACGTAAGTTGCTATGGCGTCCAGCACTAATTTTATCTCCCAAAAGCAATTGCTTACTAGAAGTAGGACAATAATCTACTAAATTCAATGGCGAAAGAGCTCCACCTTCCTGATGCAGCTACTTTCGGGGACGCCCATTCAAAAAGAGTCCGAGCACTGCCTGGCCGCGAAAGGTTTGGAACGGGTATATCATTACGGGTACCTTCTAAAAAACCATCGGATTTGCCCAAGTCAAGTTCACCGGAGGATAGAATCACTCTTTTCGTATCGTTTCCATATTTCGGGAGATCGAGTAGTAGTATTCCGTTGGGTCCGGAAGGCGAAAGTGTTAGACTCTTAGATTTCAAACGCCTGGGAGTCTGTGTTCCTGATGGCAGTACTGCGGTGATCGGGGAGGAGGAGGGTGACATAGGAGGGATATTAATCCATCAGACACGATATATGGTGTTTGATAACTGTATGATATACTTTCTTTCCTACTGTTGACTCAGGCATCGTTGCTAAGTAATTTCTAAAGATACGATGGCGACATTCAGATCCAAGGAAGATAGCGCCAAAGATCAAGTCCCACTTCACCGCTTTCAGGAGCGTGCCAGCGCCTTTCATGCAATGATTCATATGATTGCTAATCGTATGGACTCCGAGGTATGGACATTTGGGAAGCTTCAAGCCCTCTTGTTCAAACTAGTTAGTCTATTCTCTCCTTTGGCTAAGTGGGCCTAGCATTAATTTTGAGGACGATCAGGAGGAGGATATCGGCCAAATGATATTAGACGCAAAAATCCACGAGGACAATCAAGAGATGGAGGAAAGTCCCGATGATGACCCCCAAAACCAAGGGCAATCGCCAGAAAAAACGCTTACTGAGGAGCAAAGGTTGGAATGGAAGGAGCGCGCCCGCCAGGATAATGTTCGCCCTCGGCAGGATAATGTTCGGAAGAGGAAGCACAGGAGAGTCCGAGAACTCCTCGCTTCCCTTAACAGTCTTTCGGCAGCCTTGTTCGCTACTATCAGCGTGGCTGAACGACAGATTTCCGTTCTCCAGGATCTACATAGTCTGTCCTTGACAAGCTACCGAACACAAACCCAAGATTACAAGGGACGCCCACTCGGGAAAAAGACCTTCTACAAAAATATTGCGCCAATGCCCACCCCCCCGGAAAACTCCGAGCAGATATGGCTAGATAGCTTGGACGCTATTGACGAGGTGATTCGAGAGAGGAAATGTTTCATCGAGAAAATCAAAGCGCTAGTAGAAAATATGGAGGCTAGGAGAGAAATTGTATAACTCCCGTGTCTAATCTCCGAGTGAGAATGCTGATGACTTGACAGCTTTTTGGATTCCTGAAATCCGATAACTTGGAGCCAGCCCCATCTGAGAGAAGGGCTCTAGAGGTAATAGCTATCGTGAAGCGGATAGAGGATTCTCTGAAGAAAGCCTCGGCTACACAGGAGTCGTATGCAATGCAAACCATCCAGACTGCTAATGCCGGCATAATATTGTCAACGCTTTTTACCATCAGCCTTTGTACTTCGGTTTGTTACCAGCTATCCGCGATATGGGTATTTTCTAACAAAAGCCCTATTAGTATTACGGCATGAGCAACATAAAGGAATTCAACGAGCACCCAATATCCCTAAAGGAGTTCTGGCTGGCCACTGTCCCGGTACTTGCTGGAGTAATGCTATTGATAATCGTAGTCATCCTCTGGAAGCGTCCGTGGGCGATAGCTCTCAGGTCCCAGGGAGCGAAGTGGTCGATGAGGTCCCCGGCCGAGAAGAAACCGAGTGGGTTCCCGCTCAGGAGGACTGATATCGAGAGCCTGGCTTCACCCGCGCCCGGTTTTCGGGGGTGGGAAGGAGATTCACCACAGGGTCCCCCGGGGTCAACTCCCTGTCTCAGTATAACACCACCTCCCCGAGTGCTGGTGGTGGCACCCCAGGGTCACACGCCCACCGATACCACCATCTCCGGGATCAGCGACTTGGGTCCCTCTAGTGACTGTATCCCCTTAGTTAGAAAACTGCCGCCTCCTCCTGGCTCTGGCTTAGCAGAGCAACAGTTTCCCACCGGGGCAAACCCAACAAACCCCATGAGCCTGAGAGACACCGAAAGAGCTTCCTTTCCCGTGCCATCTGAGGGTGCGCCGGGTACCTCGTCACTTTTAGCAGGCTCTAGAGACTTGGTCCCCCATCCCGGTGACCAGGACCGGGGTTTAGGGGATGGAGGGTATGATGGCCAAACTCTGCTCTGCCATCGAGGGAGTAGTAGTGGCAATCACATCGATCAAAAAATGGATGGGTCAGGGGAAGGAAAGAAAACATAATTGTTAACCTCTGCCTATGCTGAAAGGTCAGTGGCGGAAATGCGAGGATTGAATAATATAGCAGTTGGGGGAAGGAGAGATTTGCTTCCTCTACCCCTATTTTTGAACTTAGATACCAGTAATGATGATGGTGAAATGGGGAGATGACCTAGTGGTTTGAGTTATCTTTTTTTACTAGTTGGGTAGAGATGTGTATTTACGCTATTGGGGATATTAGCAAGAATAGACTTTTATATGGTCGGCATGATTGAGAGAATATTGGCACCAGCCACTGAGAGAGCTGTGTGGGCGGATCCTAAGATGGTGGGTTTCACACCCCTCCTTACTCCAGTAAGATCAGGTTTCTCCATATCAATATCCTGTAACCCACTATGGCGGCGACAGTATGCACGTGCATGCGATTTGAATTTTTACTATCGGAAATAAAGTGTGCGAGATGAGGTATCGAAGAGAAAGTAAACACAGGTTAGATGTGAGAACTGTGTGGAAGGAGGATGAAACTTTTCCTATATCCTTTTTTTTTTATTGCTACTTGGGCGCTGGGCCATGGACTCATACCTATGAGAGGTATCTATATGCAGTACCGATGATTGAGTCCCCCCATTCTCCACCAGATATGCATGCTTAGTTAGAAACCTAGGCCCCAAGCGCTGTTGGCCTCACGCTGAAAAGAAAAGGCAAAATAGTACGGTAGAGCTTTGAACGTTATTCTGTACTCGACTAATTTATTCCACTTTAAGTGGAATCGCCAACCCACATCCCCTGCGGGTTTCCAGGAAAGAATGTTGTCCAGCATAAGGCATCAGCTCCCCCCCGGCTCCGAAAATGTTGTGAGAGGTTAGTCAAGTTGAATGGAGGATGTCCCATGCAAAGCATTGCAAGCCTTGTGCTCTCAATACGGGAGCATATGATATATGAGTTGAAAATTCGCATAATTTAGCTCACCAAACTACCTTCCTTGTACGGTACAAAGCCCAAGGCAACCTATCATTCCCAGTGCCGCAGATAATCCCTCAAGAGGTATGGCTGAAAAGGACAAGCGATTTAGAAATTCTGCCACCAACCAGCAATCCCAGATTCATAGCTCAAATAGAGTAAATGCGCAGTATTCCAAAAGTGCATGCAACACCACCACTATCACCATCGTGGCTACCATCACCGCCTGTCGTGCACCAAAAGTCTGCTCGAGATCTGATAACATTGCCCTTCCTTGGGCTGATGTGCAGCCAGCAAAGAGCCGAGAGCATCTTGGTATCGCGCATACCCACATCGAGCTCGATCTCGGAAACACACATTGCATAAAGAGCTAGCGTGCTGCTAGCTGACATGCGCAGCACTGTGATTGGGTGGGTACAAAAAGCAACTGAACCCTACCCCGCTCTGGTTAGCTGAAATTTCCTTTGTGTAACACCAATTATCCAACTCAATCAACCGGATGGGCTAATTTTTCGTGAAGGAAAAAAGCCCTTCGAACTCCTGGCCCATTGGCTAGAGCGAATACAGTCCTCCGAGAAGCCCTGGAGGCGCTGGCAATTGTTCGAGTAGAGAGAGTTTGGCGAACCTCCTTTAATGCACGGTGCAGTGGGGTGGTCGGTTAATGAACCCACAATGGCTAAGTGAATAAGAGGGCACGTGTTTCACAATTTTGAAAGAACCAAAAAAAAAACGTATGTTAGGTCATATTGGCACCCGGTATATTCCTTCAAACTGAAGTACGATATCTTGGTTTCTTCAGCACCATTGGAATATGTGGTGGAGGCGAAGGGAAAATCCCAGACACATGCAATATTTGCACGGGCCCCCGAGGGGGCAAGGGAGCAGCTGTCAATGGTTGCTACCCCCCGGCGAAACTTTCATCCTAAACATAACCATTGAGCTCTGATATAACACACCTATAATATTAAACGATGACTAAACAAATACGGACTGCACTGTGCCTACTCCGTACTCGCGAGGTCGAAGCGTTTTAAAAAAGGACTGCCATTACATACTGCCAAAATTTTGCGCTTTTTCTCCAACAAAACGCTCCGACACTGCGAGTAGTGATGCACAGCCTACTGTACTGTATTGTACCCTATTGACGAAGGAGCACCGCCTGCTGTTGGTGCTTGTACGTTGATTTAAGCTCGAGGCTTGATCACGAAAGTGCTAAGGTTTAACTATGGTTAAGGTGTGGGGGCCATGGGAAAATGTTAGGGGGAGGGACATAAAAAGTAAAAATAACAGCCTCTTCCGGAGAATTGAGCTACCCCAAATTCCCATAGGCCAAATACAGAATCCCGAAGCCCTTCAACAACATATTTGTGAATATAGTTGGTTTTTCGGATATGCGGCAATTAAAATACTGGTGAGAGGTCAGTATCTGAAACCCCGAAGCCAGGCTACAGTATTAAATATGCCTCAAATACCGGTATGGCTACAGTTAATTCAAGATACGGTACTCGAGTATGAGTGCCGCAGCCACACCCCACATCGACAGGCCAGCAGTAAGCAGTACTCCTTACTCGAGTACGGTACTCGAGTAGTTAATACGGTAAATCTATCGAACCTCTTCTAATTGGTTCCACCACTTCTCGATCGCTTGAAGAGCTGGTGTCAATGAGCCAAGAGTTTGACTGTTTCCGACACCAAAGATCAGCGTATCCAGCCTGTGGAAGCGCCGTAGCCATTTGCATAATTCGCGTTACACAGCTAGCCTCGACCAGAGCTCGACAGGCCTTTGCGCACCCTACCCCTGAACTGCTAAGTTGCCGCTCCTACCAGTTCATGCATGAGACACAGATCAACAAGCAGGCTCGGCTAACCACCACAAATTCGCACATATGCAGACCATAGCTAATACAAGCGATATGATCGTACCGATACCTACTTGTACTCGAGTATATCACATGCATCACCACTGAAGAATACCGAGACAGCACCCTAGCCAACTCCTTCTGAGACACGGACAGGGGCAGCACAAACTGCTAGGGTACGAGTAGAATAAGAATGTCAAGGTGGACACCCTTGTTCTCAAGTATAATACCACTCCGGGAGATCAACCTCATGAGCAGACTTGGCCTTACCTCTCCTCTGAGTTGTTGTTTTTTTTTTATTTTTTTACCCCTTCCCTCTTGCCAGGCGCGGTCGGCCACACAAGGCAATCAAACTTTTTAGCTGAGCTGAACAAATCGTGGGAGTCTCTGCCGGACTAAATGTTCTACATAAGAGTGAAGCTCTCCATCCAACTGCTAACATCTTTCTAGTAATATCCAACGAAACTTGTCCCTTATTCCTCCCTCAAACTCCCCATTGCCAAGTCGAGACAGCCAGCCTAGGCATGGCCTCTACCCCGCCAGACCCTTCCACAGCCCCTGGACCCTCAGGGGAGCCTGTTGGCGAATTGTCGCAACCGCCACAGCAGTCTTTCCGACCTTTCAGACATTACCGGAATATTTTCCCGGTTGGGAAATCATCAACAAACCACGAGAATTCTACGATGAGCGAGATTGCCTGGACCCAAGCCACAACTTTGCGAGCGAAACCCTAAGCAATAGGTGCAAGGACGATGCCACGATCTTTGACTATTCATTGAGCCCAGATTACCTGGGGTACGAGGAGGACGGTACTTCCTCGCCACCCTTTGGTGCGGATGATGACATATTATTGCGAGTCTCGAGGGATGAGTTCATAAAATCCAAACGATTTGATCAATTAATAAGTCGCCCTGGGAGAGACCGTTTACTACAGTCACGGGGGCCCACGGTTGGGTGTTATGTGAGTTTATTTCCCAAGGATCTGCCTTCCCGCCACCGGCGTACAGTTGGCTGGCTTCTATGAGTCAAATTTATCCTTTAGGTGCTAATGTTCGATGGGTTTTTTCAAGCGACTTCCTCCAATGCTATGACACACACGTAAGTTATTGTGTGGCCTAGCAGTAATTTTATCCTTCAAAGCGAGTGCTTATTGGAAATAGGATGATAATCCACTAAATTCAATGGCAGAAAAACTAGGCCTTCATGAGAAAGGTAAAACTACTTTCATGCAGGAATATTCTCAAAGAATTCGGGCACTGCCTGGTCGCGGATGTTTTAGAACTGGCGTCTCATTAGGTGCACCTTGGAAAAAATTATCAGGGTCGCCCAGGGATGGCTCATCGGAAGATAGATTCATTCTTTTCCTGTTGTTTCCATATTTCGGGATATCTAGCGAGGAGATCACATTAGACCGGCAAAGGGAGAGCCTTAGGCTTCTAGATTTCAAGTTTCTAGGAGTCGATGCTCGCGACCGTAGGGCCGAAGTGAGTGAGGAGGAGAGAGCTAATATAGGGCAGATATTAGTGCATCAGGCACGATATATGATATTCGATAACCGTAAGCCATAGACTCTTGTATACTGCTGACCTAAATGCCTTTACTAAGCATCTCCTGAAGATATAATGGCGACATTCAGATCTATAGAGGATAATGCCAAGGATCAAGTCCCACTTCACCGCTTCCAGGAGCGTGTCGGCGCCTTTCGCGCAACGATCCATATGATCGCCAATTGTACAGAATCAGAATCACGAGCATTTGGAAACCTTCAAGCTTCCTTGCACAAATTAGTGAGTACTCTCACTTTTAGTCAATTGAACCTTTGGTTAATCTTGGGGGGCGATTAGGAAGAGGATATAGACCAAATAACATCAGATACAGACACGTACCGAGATGATCAAGGGATGAAGAAGAAGCAGAACACCGTCCGAGACCTTCTCACCTCCCTTAACAGTCTTGCGGCAGAATTGTTCGCAGCTATCAGTGTGGCTAAACGACAGATTGCTGTTCTTCAAGACCTACATAATGTATTTTTGACAAGTTACCGGCGGAAACCCTTCCACAAGAATTTTGCCCCAATTCCTATCCTCTCGGATCACCGTGAGCAGATAGTGCCGAGCACTATAGAAACTATTGACGAGGTGGTTCGAGAGAGGGAGAGTTTCATCAAGAAAATAAAGGAGTTAGCAGAAAACACAGAGATCAGGAGAAAATCTGTAAAACCCTCATATCTAAACTCACAGCAGGAATGCTAACAATTCGACAGTTTCTCGGATTCTCAAAGTCAGAAAACGAAACAATAGCCGTGATGACAAAGGTCCACGCTATACTCGCGAAGACAGCGGATACCGCAAGGGAGACTCAGGACATACTTGCGCAGACACAGGCTACTACGGCGGCGACCCTAAACATAATTGGGGAGCAAACGCAGCAAACGAGAACTCTGTCAGTTTTCACTGTCGTGACCACCGCGTTTCTTCCCCTCAGCTTCTGCACTTCGGTATGTTGCCCCCTATCCACGATCTGGGTATTTTCTGACAAGAATCCCTGTCAGTATTTCGGCATGAACAACATAAAGGAATTCAACAATAATCCCCTATCCCGACGCGAGTTCTGGGTGATCACAGGCCCAGTATGTGCTGGGCTAGCACTACTAGCAGTAATACTCCTCCTCTTGGGGAGTCCCAGAGCGACTAGATTCCTACGGAATGCTGCTGGATACAAACCGAGTGGAACAGCTGATATCGAGAATCAGTCGCAAGAATACGGGGCCACCAGGTATTATACCCCCACTGTGATCTCAAAAGACTATAGCCCAGCCCATAGTCTACCTGGGGGTGGAGTACTGCTAACGCCATAAAGGGACTGACCGCCAAGCCCTGTCGAGCTAAGCTCGCAAGAGCAGTAGCGGCAACCATTGCGATCCAGAAAGAGAAGTGATAAGGAGTCTGTAGACAAGACACATAATTTCCCAAACCATCTACCGTATAGGCAGAGGTGGAAAAATTATGATTGAAGGATAGAGGGGCTCGGGGGGGTTAATCCAATGCGTATTTTTGTACCTTCGTTTTTAGTGATATCAGGAGATGATATCTTTTGTTATCACTTGGGTAGAGATGTGTATTTAAGTTACAGAGAATATTATAATAGCAATGATAGGCGTTATATTATAGCAACATGATTAAAAGAATATCAGGTATCGCGCCAGCCACCCTAACAGCGGTGTGCGTGAGCCATCAGATAAAGACCTCCCGTGACTCCAGTAAGAACAGGTTAGTGACCTACGGCAGACCGCACCCACTTCTATAATACTACCCACCCGACCCCAACCTCCTGCGCGATAGTCAATCGCGGTGCTTGAGCATTCTTAATGTATGGAATTAGTGAGGTGTTGGTATCCCTTAACCTGTTTTCAAGCATTAGCTTCGCCCCACCTCCTAACTCTTCATAGAATCAACAGTGGTTTATCTTTAGCTAGGGGAGGTCAAGTCCCCTTATTGGCAAGGTCGGCTTTCCGTGAGCGAGCCTACCGGTATTCTTCTAATGGGCGATATGCGAACTAATCAGGATAACGATCTTGCTTATCGCTGAGCTGAAGGTGAGTGGAATTCGATACTGTACTCGTACTCGTACTCGAGTACAGGAGAAGGGATATCCCCGTCTTGCACCACCAAGAGTGCCCTGGGGAGTACATGGGGAGGTTATCTCTCTAGAAATCCAGCAACACGGCACCCGTAGGCCCCGAACATTATCAACCACCTTATGCCCAGAGGATCGTCGGAAAAAAGCTAGAATGTGATCCGGTACTGGGACAATTTTTTGCATTTTAAGTGAAATCATTTGACCCCACATTTTCTAAGGGCTCGTAAGAAGGAATATTAGCCTACATAAGATATCAGCCCCCGAGCTTTCGAAATATCGGGACTACGGTGAGTTAGCCGGCCAGTCGACCGGAGGGTGACTTATAGAAACCCTTGGGCAAGTCTTGGGTTCACAACATGGGAACACAGGATGCACTAGCTAGGAACTTGCGTAACCTAACCCACCAAATAATCTTCCCGGGGCAAAGCTGGGGACAAGGTGGGTGACGAACCGGGGTACGGTATTTGGTGGGGAAAAAAAGGAAATCGTCAAGGTTAGGGTTATAAAAAATTACTTGAGATCGATCCCCCTCGTCATCGCCTGTTTCCGCCATGGGCTGGTCAATCGAGACCCGAATGGGTTGTCGGTTGGTGATCGCAGGGATTGCTAAGCGAATGCTCGGGTGGAGGGGTTAATCCGGTAGCAACCCTCATATTTGTTATTCGAGGGAGCGATGCTCCTGAATTTCTTTTTCACAATCAATAAGCCTTGTTGCACCATTCATCACGATATACTTGGAACTTGTATTACTTGTATACGGTACTAACTGTGGGGGTCCCATCCCCACTCAGTCATATTAAAAAAAAAGTGGCGATGTTCACGAACTCTAACATCCGAACAAGGGTAATAAGCAGTGCTTCCAGCAGTCCAGTCCCTCCAGAACACCATGGGGATGACAAAAGATTCAATTCGATATTTAATGTACCCAGTCAGCATCAAAGATGAAAGTGTCTCATCTTTGAGTGGGGCAGAGGGGGGGGGTCCGACGACACTAGTGTCACCTGCGGTATGATCTGTTGTTCTTGTTTCACTGTGTTATTATATCAGGTTTGTCCTTATTATAGGTCGCCGAGTAGAGGTGCATTTTGCTATTAGCGTGCACTTTACTAGTGCATATGCCAATTCTGGTCGACAATAACAATACTCAAGTAGACGATTTTTTCGACACTCCCTAGTATACTACCGGTTACCCCGTAGATCAACATAATGTGCAGACTTGGCCTTTCCGGGTGGATATTCGCCCTCCCTGAATCGGGTCGTGCTCCCCTTCCCTTGCCATGCCCAATTGATCGCATGAACTTAAAAGGTTTAGCCTTAGCCGTACGAATTGCTTACCGGTATGTCTCGACCGGACATGATCCTCTACTCGAGTACAAAGAGTGGAGCCCCCTAACCAACTATTATCAGCTAGTAAGAAGCTAGGAAATTGTCTCTTTACCCCTCCCTCAAACTCCGTGTTACTAAGGGCCCGTTTACCTAGAGGCCGTCTAAGAACCTCAGACGATGAGGACAGTTAAGGCGCACTTGACAGTTGAGGGGTGCGACAAACTAGATGACCTTTACCTAGAGTAAGCAACGTAACCTTTTGACGGTCTAGCTACACGAATCTAGGACCGTGGAAAATTGGCCAAACACTTTCTCACCATTTATCAGAAGACGATTAAGACGCCACCGTCTAGTTTAATCGCCTATTATAAATTTAATTTTTAGAAATAGACAGTTAGATAAACAGGCTTTAAGCTATATACTAGACAGTATATTAGCCAAACATGCAACTATTCTATTTTTTTCACACACCTTCAACTGTATAATTTTCTTTGACGGTCGCCACTGTCACTGGTTTCTAGACGGCCGTCTATAGGTAAACGGGCCCTAAGCAGGATGGAAGGCCTAGGGACAAACTCTGCTGCTCCGCTCGACTCTAGCTCGAGCATCGGGTCCTCGGCGGGATCCATTCACCAAACATCACAGACTCCGCCGCCGCCTCCTACCCTCCCTCATGGATTACCGGACCACTTGAAGGGTTGGGAAACCATCCATGACCAACGTGACTTTTACGACGAAAGAGACTTCTTGCACCCGAGCTGCAACCTCACGAGCCAAAAGCTAAGAAGTAGGAAAGAGGACGGTGTCGTGATTTTTGACTATTCATTGAGTTGCAAGGATGGAGGTCCTCCCGTTGAGGGAGGTGGACCTTCCTCCGGGCACTCTAGTGGGCATGACGACATATTCTTTCAAGTGCCTAAGAGCAAGCTCGTAGAGTCCAGACAATTTAACCAAATAATTAACCCTACAAAAGAACCTCGGCTAATGCAGTCGCTGGGGCCACGGTTGAGTATCATGTAAGTTTACCTCTCAAGGCTCTACCTTCTCACTGCCCATCTATACTATAGACAACGCTGTACTGCATACAACTAAGCAGTTTCTATGAGAGTTAAACTTATCCACCAGATACCAATATTTGTGGGTTTCTTAAGTGACTTTCCCCAATGCTATGATACATACGTAAGTTGTTGTGCGGCCAAGCAGTAATTTTACTTTTCAAAGCAATTGACTAGAAAAATAGGATGATAGTCTATTAATTTCGATGGCGGAAAAATCTCGGCCTCCTGATAGGTGAAACGACTTTCATGGACGCATATTCACACGGGGTTCGGGAACCGCCCGGGTATCGGCGTTTTAGAACTGGTATCTCATTGCGGGTATCTTTTAAAGAACCATCGGAGTTGCCGAAGTTACAAACACCAGTGTCGCCCAACCTAGGTTCACCAGGGCTGTCTAAACCGGGTTCATCGGAAGATAGATTCATTCTTTTCGTATCATTCCCGTATTTCGGGTCACCTAGCCAGGAGATCACATTAGATCGAGAAAGGGAGAACCTTAAGCTTTTGGATTTCAAGTTCCTTGGAGTTGACGCCCGCGACCGTAGGGTCGAAGTGAGTGAAGAGGATGAGAGAGCTAGCATAGGGGAAATATTAGTGCATCAGGCACGGTATATCATATTTGATAATAGTAAGCTATAAGCTCCCGCCTGTTGTTGTCGACCTAAACACACCTACTAAGCGATTTCTGAAGATACGATGGCAACATTTAGATTTAAGGAGGACAATGCTAGAGATCAAGTCCCATTTCACCGCTTTCAGGAGCGTGTCGGTGCCTTTCGCGCAATGATTCAGATGATTGCCAATCGTACGGAATTGGAATTACGGACACTGGGAAAGCTCCAAGCATCCTTGCACAAACTCGTTCGTTTATCTCTCCTTGGGCAGGAATGAATCCAGTATTAATTTTTTGAGAACGAGCAGGAGCAAGACATCGACCAATTAATATCGGACGCAGAAACCTACGAGGATAATCAAGGCATGAAGGGCAGTTCCGATGATGCATCGCTTCAACCGCGGCCGTGGCTAGAAATAGTTCATTCTGAGGAAGATATATCGCAATGGGATAAGGTTTATGAGCGGGTCCGGCAGAATACGGTTCGTAAGAGGAAGCAGGCTAGAATCCGACACCTCCTCACCTTCCTTAACGAGCTTTCGGCAAGTGTGTTCGCCGCTATCGGCGTGGCCGAGCGACAGGTGGCTGTTCTCCAGGACCTGCACACCTTATTTCCAACAAGCTCCCGAGCGGGAGCTGGATATCGCGAGAAGGAATTCCCACTTTGCCAAAATCTCCTCCACAAGAAAATTTCCCCAATCCCTATCGTCTCGGAAAATCCAGAGCAGATGTGGCAGAATGCCTTGGACACTATTGAAGAGGTGCTTCGAGAGAGGAATTCTTTCATAAAGAGGATCAATGTGCTAGTAGAAAATATGGAGGTCAGGGGAGAAATTGTATAGTTCTGACATCCAAACCCATATAGCAAGGATGCTAACGACCCGGCAGCTGTTTGGGTTCTCGAAGCCCGATGAGGCCAAAGGAGCCCCCTCGGAGAGAACAGCTCAGGAAGCGGCAGACGCGATGAACCGCGCTGAGGGTACTATGAGAGAGACTAGGGAGATACTTCAGCAACAAGCCCAGCAAACAAAGACGTTATCCATTTTCACTGTTGTGACCACAATGTTTCTTCACCTGAGTTTCGCTACTTCCGTATGTTGCCTTCTGTTCAAGATGGGTATTTTTCTGACAAGAATTCCTATCAGTATTTCGATATGAACAATATAAAGGAGTTCAAGGATAATCCCCTATGCAGACGCGATTTCTGGCAGATCACGGGTCCGGTATCTGCTGGGATAACACTGCTGGCAGTAACAGCCATCCTCTGGGGACGTCTGCGAGTGATTATATGGCATGCCATATATAAATTATGGCGATTAGAATTTATCGAGGACAAAGCAGATGATATTGAGTTGCAAAGGCGGACGTCCTGGTTCTCTAGGTATTAAATTCTGGCGGTCACTTCAAGAGAGTAGTCAAATCCCTAGCATACTAAAGAGCGCAACACTACGAACTCTGTAAATAATCTGGTTATTAAACCCTATTTCTACCATCATAATCCTAGCAGCGGCAACCATTGCGATCCGGGGGGTAAAGAGGCTGAGGAATCCGGGACAAGACACGCAACCGCCAAATTCTGTATGCCGAACAGGCAGTAGTGGCGATACTGCAACTGATGGACACAGGAGCTGGGGGAAGGAGAGACTTGCCCCTTCAAGGTCCATCTTTTGTTCCTTCATTTCTGATGAGACCGGGAGGATATTTTGTTACCAGTAGGTAGAGATGTGGATTAATATTGCCACTAAAAATAATATAAGCAATGATAGGCTTTTATATAATGAAACCATCAAGGGAATATGGGTATTCCAGCGGCCACCTGGAAACTATGTACACGGATAAGGTGAAGAGCATTACCCTTCGGTTTTCCACAAACCAACGGCCTCTTGACTCCGAGTGACAGATCATGATCAATTTCTGTGCCTGAAAGTCTTTGATTGTCCAACATTAAGTCGGAAATTAAGAAAAGGATCTGAGCGCCCCTCAGCCTGCAACCCGATGATCGAGCCACCGTTTTAAAGAGCACGGATTATGGATACTCAGAAAACTGGATAAAAATTACTAGAATTTATCGCTCCACAAGTCTTCATCAACTAGTTCTCACTCTTACTCCTACACCCCGCACTCCATCTTCGAGCACACACCCAACCCTAGCGCTCTCTATAAACTCAGTGTAAAAACGCGCTCCTGCGGTCATCCAGGGTATTTCAAGTGACCGCAGCGCTTTTCGGACATCAAATCCCCCATAGCCCAAAGGTCCCTTCTCTGCAACAATATATATGTGGATCCCCCACAGGTGCTGTCAGCCCACTAGTAACCGATCGTGGGGAGACAGGGGAGGGGAACTCTACTTGAGTGAATGAAAAGGGTATCACCATTCTGGAAAATCACAACTTCTTATCCCACATCCAGCTTGTACAGTACAACCATCGAATATCTTGACGCCATACTAACTTTGCTGATCTCCCGCCATGGTAAGCATTGCAATTACCCAGACCGCACCAACGTCTTCTACCAGTACCTCCCAACCCACACCCCACCAAACCGCACCCCAGCCGTTAACACACTTAACACGCCCAGCCAAACAAACTCCTCCGGATAAATACCCACACCAACACAGCAGCCTAAACCCAAACTCCTGTTTCACAACTCCCAAGCGAACTCCCTTCTAGAACAACAAGCCTTACAAACGAAGCTTTCCTCACTTCCACCCAGAAACCATGAAGGCAGGAGCACGGACCAGCATTCCACGCCCGGTTATCGAACCTTATTTTAGACACCCCACCAGTCCCTCACGCTTCCCAGATAAATTCTCCGGGCCCAGTGATACATGCAGGGAGGGCCTAGGGAGGGGACGACATACGGCAATAAGTGGTCTCGAAAGAGTGTCGGATTTTAGAAGAATATTTCTGCGTGGTAGGGGGGGGGGGGTGGTGATGAAATATAATTAGTGCGGGTGATGTGCTGTGAAGCGGATACCCTGAGGCTAGGCGAACTACTAGGGTCTTTCGGACAGCGGTTAGAATAGATACTGTAGAGGGGAGAAATGGCGGGTACCAGATAAACATATCAAAGGTTCGCTAGGGAGCTTCGGACCGCCTCCCCTCCTAGTTTTAACCTGACCGGAGTCAAACCTGGACAAGCTTCCCCAGCTTCCTCCCGGTCCCCCACTTACTCCAGGGAGCCCATCTTTGTCTCTATACTCGAGTACTATGCTGTACCGGGGGGGGGGGGCACTTCCCGGATGGAATGCATGACCGATCGTCGTTCTGTGCAGAAATCTGTACTTTAACTCCTTTGGGGGGGTCTTTAGGTTTATATTCTGGATGGGTGGGGTCTGGAGGATCCCGGTAAAATTGGGCCCGCCGCGGGATCAAGTCACGACGTTAGTTCTAAGCAACTTATACCACTGTCCATTCCTTCTCTTGACCAGTCCTACATAATTGCTGGTTGCCCGCCTGCTTCGCATGGCTCATACTCTGTAGAAGCAAGCGCGAAGCAAGACCAAGTCTGTCCCCACAGGAGAAACAAAACTGCCATTACAACACAGTACTAAATTAAGAAATAGATTTCCTTACCAATCATGGAACACTCAAATACACAACCCCCTCAAATACACATTCGCTCCTGATTGCGCTCCTGATTGGCTGAATCTTAGTAATCCAATGCTGCACGCCAATCAGCGAGGAGTGTGTATTTAGGGGGGTTGTGTATTTGGGTGTTCCGCGATCGTTTTTCCGGTGATCCCGACAAGGACAGCATTGCTAGTTATAGAACCTAACTATTAACTCGGAAATGATTCACCAGCCAAATCCCCACTCTGCTGCTATCACTGAAGCCTTCCAGTGTAGTATATCTATCATCTCCTTGCTGTCCTGAAGTAAGCACCTTCCTCCCATGACTATTCTGAGGATCGTGTAGTAATTGGGGGTCAACCACACTAGCAGCGGTGGAAGCTTGTACCAAGTCTGGTAGCTCGGGGGATTGGAGAGAGATTCCGGATCTTCGGTAATACAATTCCTTTCTGGGTCAGGGTTTAGGATCAAGAACGTGAATTTCGGACTCTGTTACCCTGCTGGAGACGAAATCGGATTGAGGAGAAGAGACATCCCGATTCTGGATTGCGAATGATTCTTCAAGTCCATAGCGTAAGAGAAAAAAGCAAAGTGGATTTCAAAGGGTTGATTTACCGGTAGATGGAAAAGTCATGTTGAAGGGGTCTAAGCTTTTTCTTCTTCTCACTTGGTTTTGCGTCACGTCCGCTTTTACCAACTATGGGCAACGCGAAATAGGAGGGGAAATAGCTATTGCATTTCCAACCCTCAACACAACTGAGCAATTATTTCACCCCCATCAGCCTGGAAAAAGGTGTTAAGCCCCCCCGCCCCAAAATGCTAATTTAGAAAGTAACCTGAAAGGAGGATGCTCACAGAAACATTTGTGTCATCTTTTTGGGTTTATAACATCAGACCACAGGACGTAGACTAGACTATGAGTTGAAATTTTGGACAACCCATCAAATTATCTTCCTTGGACAACCCACCAAATTATCTTCCTTCGACAACCCACCAAATTATCTTCCTTAGACAAACCCCAAGGCAGCCCACCCTCCTCAATGTGGCGGATGATTCATGGGCGGCTATGGCTGAAAATGATCGACAAATGCTTGTAGGAATCAGCAAGCCCAGAGTGTAATAGCATTGAGGAAATAAGGAGCACCCAAAGGTGGATACCACACCACGGCTGTCGCCGCCGCGTGCAGTGTGCCAAAAGCCTTTTCAGAAGCTCATAATATTGCCCTTCCTTTGGCGAACATGCAGCAAAAAGAAAAAAGAAAAAGAAAAAGAAAAAGAAAAAGAAAAGAAAAAGAAAAGGAAAAGAAAAGAAAAAGAAAAGAAAAAAGCATCTCGAGTACCGTATGCGGATATCCACATACCGGTACGAGTAGAGTCCGATCTGGGAATCAAACACTGCAGAAAGAGCGAGTTTGCAGACTGACGTGTCCTGGAGTGTGCACAAGCGTCGGTCGAGCTCTGGGTTGGTCAGTCGAAACTATGTGTGGCGCAAATTATGCAACTCAATTGGCAACACATGCTAATTTTAAGTGAAGGGGAAAAGGCCTTCGAACTCCTGGGGCATTGGCCGGAGCGAATACAGTCCTCCGAGTGGCCGTAGAGCCCTAGAGCTAATGGGAGGGAGTTCGGCAGACCTACCCTTCATACCCGGTACTGATAAGCCATACACACATGCAGTGGTCGATACTCGAGTACTCGGACATGCTAAAAGAGCAGATAATAATGGGCGAATTTCGGGTTTCCAAGATGCTAACTTGCTAAGCTCGAACATTTGGCTATCGAGCTTGTTGCCAATCACTACCCGAGTGTTCATCTGATTCTATCGCTGCCCTGAGTATGTGCGGGAGGCGATGGAGAAATCCCGGGTAAATACGAGTGGTCGCCTAAGCCTTGGCTGGGGCTAGCGAGCAGCTGTGAATGGTTGTCACCCTTTGGCGAGAACATACGAGTATATCCTGAACATACCCATACCCATACTCGAGGGCAGCTCGGATAAATTTATGACAGAAAATATCACTTTTTACCCCCACCCGCATCGCATCGCTACCACCAATTGTACCAGGGCCCGATGGCCTTTCCCCACTTACCGTCATAAGTATCCCATGCAATCGAGTTCAGTGGACATCAGAAATGGGTGAGCGGGGTAATTTGGTCATTCCGGGGTCCTACAATCAAAATCCTCCGCGAGGTTGGCTTCTAACCCAAATTATTGAACATGCCTCACATACCGGTCTGGCTATGACTGATTCAAGATGCTTGGATAGGAACTATGCTCGGGCACCGGAGCCACATCTTAAATCAAAACACCGGCAGCACGCCGGACAGACTCCTCAGTAAACACGGGATGAAGTGTAAGTTTGTCGGACTTCCTCTAATTAGTTTCAGGGCTTCTCAACTCCGAGAACCGAAGCGCTGAGAGTCTGATACCTTTTCCTTGACCGAAAATCAACCCAGTCGAGTATCCGACCTGTTTGGGCACTCAATTGCATGATTCGGGTTACACACATCTCACTTCTGCCAGCAAGGCCAGGGCTCAACAGATCTTTGTGCCCCTATTTCCCGGACCGCCGGAACCGAGGAAAATTTTGTGCCTGCCATGACAGTTTCTGAGATACAGGTTAACAAGCGACTCTGGCTAATCACCGGAAATTCGCAAATTTTCAAGAGCTAATGTTAATTCAGCAATATGATCCTTCGCATGCGCATAAATTGCTACTTGTAAAGAACACTGAGACAGCACCTGAGCCATCTCTGTCTTAGACACTGACAAGGGTGGTACAAATTACTAGGATAGAATAAGAATGTTGAAGTGCGCACCCTTGCACACATCCCGGCAGATCGGCGGAATGGGCAGACTTGGCATTCCTCCCACCTCTAGATTGGGTTTACCCCTACCGTAGTAGGCTAGAGGAACCTGGTGAGAGAGCTTCGCGAAATGTGTGGTCGAGAAATCCCTGCGCTTCTGAGCTCCCATACAAATTGACGACCCCTGATATAGAATATCTTACGTGCTACGAGCACCTCCCCCATGCCCGGCGCGGTCGGCCACGCGAGGCAATCAAACTTTTTAGCTTGAGCTGAACAAATTGTGGGAGTCTCTACCGGACTGAATGTTCTCTATAAGAGTGAAGCTCTCCATCCAACTGCTAACATCTTTCTGGTAATATGCAACAAAACTTGCCCCTTATTCCTCCCTCAAACTCCGCGTTACCAAGTCGAGATAGCCAACCTAGGCATGGCCTCTTCCTCCACCGCTCCAGACCCTCCCACAGCCCCCGGACCCTCAGAGGAGCCTGTTGGCGAATCATCGCAGCCGTCACAGCAGTCTTTTCCGACCTTTCAGACATTACCGGAATATTTTACCGATTGGGAAATCATCAACGAACCAAGAGAATTCTACGATGAGCGAGATTGCCTGGACCCAAGTCACAACTTTGCGAGCGAAACCCTAAGCAATAGGAGCAAGGACGATGTCGCGATTTTTGATTATTCATTGAACCCGGAATACCTGGGGCACGAGGAGGACGGTGCTTCCTCGCCACCCTTTGGTGCGGATGGCGACATATTCTTGCGAGTCTCAAGGGATGAGTTCATAAAATCAGAACGATTTGATGAATTAATAAATAGACCTGGGAGGGACCGTCTACTACAGTCACGGGGGCCACGGCTGGGTATCATGTGAGTTTATCTCCCAAGGATCTGCCTTCAACCGATTTAGGCTATAAACAATGCTGCGTACAGTAGGCTGGCTTCTATGAGAGTCGAATTTATCCTTTGGATGCTAATATTCGATGGTTTTTTTTTCCAAGCGACTTCCTCCAATGCTACGACACACACGTAAGTTATTGTGTGGCCTAGCAGTAATTTTATCCTTCAAAGCGAGTGCTTACTGGAAATAGGATGGTAATCCACTAAATTCGATGGCGGAAAAACTCGGCATACATGAAAAAGGCAAAACTACTTTCATGCAGGCATATTCGCAAAGAATTCGAGCACTGCCTGGTCGCGGATGTTTTAGAACTGGCATCTCATTACGTGCACCTTGGAAAAAACTATCAGAGTCGTCCAAGGAGGGTTCATCGGAAGATAGATTCATTCTTTTCCTGTCGTTTCCGTATTTCGGAACACGCAAGGAAATCAATGTAAGTCCGGAGAGCGAGAGCGAGAGCACCACACTTTTAGATTTCAAACGCCTGAGAGTCGGTACTTCTGACCGTAAGACCGCAGTGAGTGAGGGGGTGGGAGGTGGTGTAGGGAAGACAGCCGAGAAAGATAGGGGCGATAAAGGGAAGAGACTAGCGGAGGGGGGGGGAGGCAACATGGGGGAAGCATCGGCGGAGGAGGGAAGTGGTAACCTAGGGAAGATATTAGTGCATCAGGCACGATATATGATATTTGATAACCGTAAGCTTTACTCCCTTGCCTGCTGTTGACTTAAACATCTTAGCTAAATAATTTCTCAAGATATAATGGCGGCATTCAGATCTAAGGAGGACAACGCCGAAAATCAAGTCCCACTTCACCGCTTTCAGGAGCGTGTCGGCGCCTTCCGTGCAATGGTTCACATGATTGCTAATCGCACGGACTCGGAATTATGGATATTGGAGGAGCTTCAGTATTCATTGTGCAAGCTAGTTAGTCTATCCCCTTCTTCGACGACCATGGGAGTCCAGAATTAATTCACCGGGACGATCAGGAGGAGGATATCGACCAAATGATATTAGACGCAAAAATCCACGAGGACAATCAAGGGATGGAGAAAAGTCCCGATGATGACCCCCAAAAGCTAGGGCAATCACCAAAAAAAAAGCTTACTAGGGAACAAAGGTTGGAATGGGAGGAGCGAACCCGGGAGGATAATGTTCGGAAGAGGAAGCACGAGAGAGTCCGAAAACTCCTCGCCTCCCTTAACAGTCTTTCGGCAGCCTTGTTCGCTACTATCACTGTGGCTGAACGCCAGATTGCCGTTCTCCAGGACCTACGTAATGTATTTTTGACAAGTTACCGGCGGAAACCCTTCCACAAGAATGTTGCCCCAATTCCTATCCTCTCGGAAAACCGTGAGCAGATATTGCCGAACACTATAGACACTATTAACGAGGTGGTTCAGGAGAGGGAATCTTTCATTAGGAAAGTCAAGGGGTTAGTAGAAAATATGGATATCAGGAGAAAGATTGTATAATTCCCATATCCGAACGCATAGCAAGAATATTAACAACTCGATAGTTTTCCGCATTCCTGAAGTCTGACCAAGCTAAGGTAGCCCGCACTGAGAAAGCGGCTGAGGAAACAACAGAGGCGGTGATGAGCACTAAAGAGGCTATTGGGGCGGCAACAGCTGCGATAGAGGCAACCCAGAATGCTATCAATGACACCAAGATAGAGCTTGTGCAGCAATCGCAGGTGCTAACTAGCTTCACCCTCTTAACCACAGCATTTCTTCCTCTCGGCTTTGCTACATCGGTATTTCTTTTTTACCCCCCGTTTGTGACGTGATTATTTTCTGACAAGAACCCTATCAGTATTTCGGCATGAACAACATAAAGGAATTCAACGGTGACAAGAATCTAAGATCCCTATTCAATTTCTGGACGATCACTGCACCCCTGGTTCTCCTGGTGATGCTAGTAACTCTAATTGTGGTAATATGGAAGCGCCCGTGGGCGGAAGGGCTTAGGTCCTTCGTAGAGAGCCCTTCCAGGGAGAATTGGGTTAAAGTCAGAAAGGAATGGGGTGCAAACAAGGAGAGACGGAGAACATCTAGCAAGGGAGAAGCGGGTGATATCGAGGCGGGTCTGCGGGCTGGTAATTCGCAGAGTCGGACCCCGAATGGTTCACCCAATCAGCAGGCAGCAGGCCAAGTATCATGATTGAAGGATACAGGGAGTGGGAGGAGGAGAGCCGGTTTTTCTTCCACACGTATTTTCATATAATACCTTAAAATTTAATGTCTATTTGACGGGATGGGGAAATAACTTGTAGGATCGTACAATCTTAGTGACAAAAATTCGTGGCCACCCCCCCATTTTAGTCCAAAGATGGCTGGTTTTAAACACCCCCAACGCATCCCAAACCAGTATAGAATTCATGAAATCAAGCTATAGTGTAGGCAATTGTCTAAACTTAGATTTTATGCGAAAGCTCCTACTGTACCATGAGGGCTGAGTGCTCAGGGTTGTGGTTGGATGTATGATAGTTGCATTGCACCTTTTCCGTGGGAGACTCAGACAAGATCAGAGGCGCCCTTTTCCCGACTGCCATTCCCTCCTGGCATTTCACCATGGTCATTAACTAGCGGGGCTTGTCACTTAGGGATGGTAACATCTAGATATCTCTAAAAACTCCGAGAACTTTTTAATTATTTTTCCTTCCTGCAAAATCAACAAGGTCGTGTGATCTTATGTGGTGAAAATGCCCATTTTTGGTGTAAAAGAGGGAGGGGATAATTTTTTTTCAAGATCGCACAGTATCTAGACAGCCCCCCCAGGAATATCAATAATCCAGGGGGAAAGATAATTCGGCCGGCCCTGAGAGCTCAAAACTTTTATCAATGAAAATCCAGCCTACCGGGAGCTCAGGCCGGTCCATTTTCTGCGATATCCCACTATAAGCAGGGTAGAGAGGAGGGGTGGTGGGAGGGAAGGGAACGGAAGGGATGAAACGTAGACTATTATTGCTCCGTTGGCTGCTAGCTTCTGCATGTACTCGGGGGGTACCTAAAGTCGGGCGCACCCCATATACAGTAATTTGGGTTTTCCCCCATACAAACCCGTTCTGTGGCTTTTTTTGTTAGGGGGAAAAAAGTCGGGCGCACTTCTAGAATAGGAAATAAACCTCGACATTTCGTGGCACCGCGCCAGACTTACCCTTGTACCCTAGTACTGTACAGTACTGTACTCAAAAGTCTGCCGAGGCGTCGCCTTTTAGCCCTTTGGATAAAATACTGGCCCTCATTTGGTCGGGGTATTTACTCGAGTACTTATATACACTTGAACATTTGAGGATTGCTAGTTCCTAGAAGTGTAAACAGAAATTGTGTACTGTACTGAGTTTGGAATTGGCGAGTTTGGCGAGTGGGATGGGATGGGAAGGGATAAAATTAGCGCCAGCTGCTGGGTTGGATTGGCGAGAGGATCGGGGTTAACTGTGGGCTGGGAACAGAGACGCTCTTGCCCGGGACTCCGCTGGGCCGAGTGAGTGCCCATGACCGTATCTATGTTTGTGTTCATAATGGGGGATTTTTTTATTTGTTGGGTTGGGGTGGCGGGTTCATTGCCGCGGTAGTAGCTTGACTGATGTAGGCTGGATAGGTGTAGTAAGCATAATTTACTGAATTGAGTACGAGTGGCAAGGCTACCGTAATTGTGATATCTTAATCCTGAATCCTGAAAAAGTGTGGGGGGGGGCTGAATGAGAAATTTTATTCGTACTGTATATCTTGGGGTTGTTTGAGGGGGGGGGGTGGGAGTTTCACGTTGAAAATTACATATGCTGATCTTATTGCTTGATGCTAACTGATCTTTTTTTATCTTGCCGCCGTCAGATTGCCTAGCAGGTGTGTTCTTCGGGGCAAATACACATACAGGTCCCAATATGCAACGTGAGAGTTACAGCTGCTTCTGCTGGTCTAAAACTCATATGCAGCAATCGAAATAGGCACAATATGGTATCGCGCACATGAACATGAATTTTATACTACCCATACTGCGCTTCCTCACAATTCATTGAGAACTTGATGTGCTTGGCCGCTCCTTGGTAGGCTTCCTCCTACTATACCGGAGTTTTCTTGGCGCGGAATGAACTGAAGGCGCTGACGATGGAAAGAGTGGAATCGCCCCTCCTTCCTCGAGCGCTAGAAAGTACTGTACATAAACCGGCTTGCCCCCTTGATTATTGCCGAACCCGTGCCGAGGGAGAAAGGTCTTTCCAGCAAGCGGATATTATTGACTACTAGCAATCCTGGCTCTTTCTCCTAGACAAGGTAATCGCTGTCCAGGACCGGGCACAGAGGTATTTATTATGGGCCCGGGACCCATCGCACCTCTAGTCAAGAAGGACTCTGTGGCGAACGTATTGGGCGCGGTTAGGGTGTAGCTTTTAGAGAGGGATGTGCTCCCGGGGCCCCATCCGGCGGACTTTTTATAGACTTGTCTTTTTTTCTTTCTCGCTTTCTGTAGCATTGACGGGGTCTTAGAGAAATTTACGCCCCACAAGAGAAAGAAATGGCTTAATAAGGTAATCAAAAGCAAGGAAGTTGCGATGCGTACTCTGCAATTCTACCACGAATAAAGATGCAGAGAGGAGGCAAGTTCGGGAGAAGCATGCCGGCGATAAAGTGGCCATCAAATTCGGAGCGGTATTTAAATAGCGTGTTACTCTGTCCTGGGGTTAGAAATTGATGATATAATAATCCCAGCGGTAGCACATTGTATTAGGAGAAGAGAGGAGCGCAGGCGACACGAAGCCCACATACGATGGAGGAATACTGAAGTGTGGGCGAGTGAACCGTTCTAGGGGGTGAACGGATTTATAGGGTTACGCATGTACTCGAGTAGAGTCTCCACTACTTAAGGTGAGCCGTAGCTTGCAACCTCCGTAGAGAATACAACACGTCACGTCTACACGATGGTGCCACCACCTCCATCACCAATGTATTTTTTCCATACAAAAAAACCTAGTCTTGGCGGGCACCCCGGGGAAAGGACATTCCACTCCTCGCTACCTACCCCGGAGAATTGAAGGGAAAAAAAAACCCACACCCTTTTGTGTGGGTGCTATTATAGCGAATGATTTTTTTCATGTTTTTTCATGCTGTTTCCACCTATGGTGGTTGGGTTATGATAGCTTGAAAAGGCAGCAATTTGGGTGTGCTTCGACCTCTGTCTGACTACCAAACTACCCCAATTACTTACTTAGGGCGAGTGATGAGCTGTGAAGAGAGTAACTAGGGGAATTGCGAGGACATTTCAAATAATAGTTAGAACGCCTGCCGCGCGAGGGATGAATCGCCGGTGGGGTAATGCCGGATAGACATATCGAAAATTTTGCTATTACTCCGCGCCGCGTCCCCTGATAGAAGAGCGCTCAACCAAGACAAGATCTACTAGTTCCCTCCTTCCTACCTTGATTTATCCCCGGAAAACACACTATTGTCTTTCATACCGCGTTGCGGCAAGCGCCACCGGAGGCCCACGTTGCTGGATGGAGCACCTGACCGACTGTCGTGATGTGCAGAACTCCATATGTTGAGGTATTGGGGGTGTTCTTGCAGTTGATATTCTGTTCGAGATCATAAATTTAGATGCATCAATCTGCAGTCCTCTAGCTAAAACAAACACAAACTTAAGCGGGTATGAACAGTCCTGAGGTATCATGAAAACCATTGCGGTCACACCATAACACTCGGGGTATTGTCGGGACATGCACGGCCTAAGTATATGTAGCTCTTGGACATAATTCACAGTAGGTCATGTGAAGTACCGGTGAAAAACACGACCAGAACAAGGGAAGTTAGACCCCGATTGAATCTTCACTTCTCTTAGAAGTTTGTTGTCAATTATGACAAAAACTCCCACTTCAGTTGGGAATTCGGAGATTTAGCAAATCCACGCAATTGATGACATCGTTTCAGCGCAGCCAAGGAACCGGATTTACTGGAATAATTTGAACCTCACAATAAGACGTCCAAAATTCCCTTTTCTCAGATATGGGGAGGGGGGGGGGCGAAAGCACTGCGAAAACTGACCTCCAAAGCACTAGCTCAAGAAGGGGAAAGAAAGGAAAAAACAGAGAGGTGCTGGACCATACCAACAAAGGTAACTCCTAGCGTGAGGTTGAATTATTCGTGCAAATAGTGTAGAGTGCCTAGTTTCAGACAATCCTTTTTTTTTTCTTGTTATATGATATCATATCTGTCGTTTTACTTTAGATATATGACTGGCACTTCCTCGGGCACAACCTCTGCACTCGGCAAAAATCCCTTAGCAAATAAAAATCCAAACAACGAGGCGGGAGAAAAGAAACAAATCGAAACGATAACTACTTATATTATACTTTTTTTTCAAAAGGGGATTCCTCCCTTCCCTTGTGCTGTTGGGCTTGGGCCTGACATGTCACAGTTGTGGATATAATACTCTATCATACCAGCCATATTATGGTGCAAGGTCCGGCAAGAAGTTATGGAAGGGTTATTTAAGGTTAACCAGTCAAATATATCCTTGTATGTATGTTGCGGCTAACAGGCTCTTGCTTGCCCTTGTACGAGTACCATCATTTTCCACTGTGACAGAGGCTTACTGGCATTTACACCCGCTAGCCATAAGGCTTGGTAAAAGCCCGGTTAGCAAAAGCTAAGCGAGAATAGGACGAACCCCCCCCTCCTGCATATAAAAGTCATGTGTGATACAGAGTACCGCTCGAGTAAAAATGTTCTTGTTTCTTTACTACTACGGTAGAATAATATTTCATGTTTAATTCCCTTCTTCTCCTCACCATTCACATGCTATTGTCCGCCTTTTGGTAAATACGTTGGGTGCACAGATGCCTCTCAGCATTCAGTAATTACTAAGACTCATGCCTAAGTTACCGTACCGGTAGTGATAGTACTAAAAACGCAGCTCCCGCTACAGCCGCAGGCTCTAAAAGTGGTCGCCTAGGTCAAGGTTTTCCCTGGGGGATATGGGCTACATATTGTTGTGATCACTACGGTAATTAAGTTTTTTGCATCCAATCCATTCCCAGTATGATACGGTACCACCGCGAGTTTGTGCTTTCCGCGTTACCCCTTTCCCCAGCAACAACTTGAACTCGCGAGAAGGCTCCAGAGAAGTGCCGATCACTTTTGGATTCAACTAGGCAGCAACAATTCTCTTTGACCACTGCTAGGATTCCACACTGCGCATAAATATTTTTTTTGTCGGGAGAGCAAACTTTTTCAGATGTGAGACAGAATCGTGTCACTGCTTTTACAGCTGCACTTCTCCTCTTAAAACTGATGAGGGAATTAATAAAACCTACCTGTGCAGAAACAAGTATGGTAAGGCTTTTAATTTGGGAGGAGAAGATACGATGCAAAAAAAGGAAGGTTCGATTAGACTTTCAGAGAAAAAATAAAACAAAGGTTTCGTCATCCGTAGCACTGTGCAAAGGGAAAATGCTTGAATTATCCTGGGAGGTCTTGGCAAGTTCTTGGCATGCGCAGTCCTCCTCGGGTCGCACAATACCCGAACACAGGGGGATCCTGGACCCTGGATTTCGGAGGCGCGCTCAGATTCGCAGGGATGGTTTGCCAAACAAACTTCTGATCCCCCGTGTTCGGGTTCGCAATGCGGGGGATTTGGGCTGAAAATGCCCCCAGTTCATGACAGGGATCTAGGATGTCTCAAGTTACACATCAGCAAGCCACTCTGGGCGAGGGAAGATCACAACAAAATTCTCTTGTTGATTAATGGGCCTTCACTACAGTATGGGTGGGCCGGGCTTCGCTGGTGGAGAAATTGTTAGATCTTCTCGTCACTGCGACAATGCGCGCAAGGACAACAACAGTCACGGACATCACATTGAAATGTCTCTCGTTCTACGAGACATGTCTTAAATGAACATTTAATGTCGCTATTATAGATTAGGCTACGATCGCCCAAGCCGCCGGAAGCACAGAAAGAAGGAAGCAACACTGAGCGCCCTTCCCGCCAGCCGCGAAGCAAGGTTTGGTAAGGTACGATACGGTACCGGTACCGTACTCGAGCGCTCGTAGCCAGCCAGTGGTAAAAATAAATGGAAAATTTGAAATGAAAAAAAAAAGTCAAAAACCCGGTTGCTCGGTTGGCTCGGGCGTACTGTATGTACCGAGCGCTGCAGTCACGACCCCGGAGCCCGATCCCCCTTTTCCGAGAAAAAATTAGAAGACTCTGGATTTTGTTGGTATGCAATGGCAGTTCTGTTTTAAAAATGTCTGGACATTGCAAGTATACAGTTCGGCCTGTGGGCAAAAATAATGATCGGAAAAACGGGGATCGGGATTCTAGGATTCTGCTTCGAGCCCTCAGTGTGTCCGAGCCAATTGAACAACCGTGTTTCAGGCTCTTCATTTCGATTGTTTTTTTTATTTTTTACCCAAGGCTGCTGCATGAGCACTGTGCTCGAGTGCTCTCGGGTGGATCAAGCCAATGCGCGGATGGGGTCACGACTTTCCTCATTGGCCGTTCATGCCGCTCTCTGAATTGGTGGTGCTTCCTTGCACCTGGCGCTAGCTGCAGTTGCTGCAAAAGTTTTAGGCCGAGCCACTGACCGCACTTAAAGTTCTATCATACAAAAGAATGGAACTCTCCAACCAACCGTAGGAATCTTAGGAAGCCGGAAAGTTGTCTCCACCCTTCTCCCTCAAACTCCTCCTCCTTGCCATTCGGTAAAGATGTCTGACGACGGTCTGAACTCTGCCCCTCTGTCAGAGCCTCTCGGAACATCCCCACCCGTACCGGTATCCGTTGACCAATCATCGCAGCAGCCACCGCCGTCCGATAGGCTCTCTCGGGAATCCGCAGACCCCTCTGACGGTTGGGAAATCATTGGTGGACAACAAGACTTTTACGACGAGAAAGATTGCCTGCACCCAAGCAATCTTGTGAGCGAAAAGCTAAAAACCAGAACGGAGAACCATGTCGTGATTTTTGACTATTCTCTAAACCCAGGTTACTTGCACGGTGCCGGCGGAAATCCTGGTTTTCAGGAAGGCGGCCCTTCGGCGGGATACTCTAATGCAGACGACGACGACATATTCTTTCGAGTGCACAAGAATGAGCTCACGGAGTCTAAACAATTCGACCAAGTAATTAACCCTGATGAGGAATCTCCACGAATGTTCTCACGGGCTTCACGGCTGGGTATCATGTAAGTTTATTCCCCAAGGATCTGCTTTCTCTTTCCCTATCCAAGCTGCAAACGGTTCTGCGCTACATATAATTAGCCAGCTTCTGTGGAAATGGAATTTAGTTGCTAATATTCAAGTTTTTCTTTTCTCTTCAAGAGACTTTCCACAATGTTATCATACATACGTGAGTTGCTGCGCGGCCCAGTCGTAATTTTATCCTTTAAAGCAATCACTCACTGGATATAGGACAATAATCTACTGAATTCCATGGCGGAAAAACTTGGCCTAAAGAGGGAGGGCAAAGGCGGTTTCATGGGCGGATATTTGAAAAGCGTTCCGGAACTGCCCGGTCGTGAAGGTTTTAGAACTGGTATTTCGTTACGGGCATCATTCGGACCGTCGGGTTTGCCCAAGGCAGGTTCATCAAAGTCGCCCAATCCAGGTCCATCAGGAGATAGATTCATCCTTTTCGTATCATTCCCATACTTCGGGAGATCTATACAGAAGGCTACATTGAGTCTGAAAAGCGAGAGCGTTAAACTTTCGGATTTCAAGCGCCTGGGGGTTGATGTTCCTGACCGCGAGCCCGGGGTGAGTGAGGAGATGGAGAGAGATTACGTAGCGGAGATATCAGTGGAGCAGGAGGCGGGGGTATCAGTGGAGAAGGGGGAGGTATTAGTACATCAGGCGCAATACATGTTATTTGATGACAGTAAGCTATACGTTCATGCCTGCTGATGATAGGAACATGTTCACTAAGTAATTTCTGAAGATACAATGGCGATATTCAGATCCAAGGAGGACAGTGCCAGAGATCAAGTCCCACTTCACCGCTTTCAGGAGCGTGTTGGCGCCTTTCGTGCATTGATTCATATGATTGCCAATCGTACGGAATTGGAATTACGGACATTGAGAAAGCTCCAGATAACCTTGTGCAAACTAGTTAGTCTATTATCTCCTTTGGCCAACTGAACCTAGTATTAATTTTGGGGGACCAATAGGAGGAGGATCTCGACCAAGTGATGTCAGATGCAGAAATCAACAAGGATGATGAAGGGGTCGGGAAGCAGAGAGTCCAGGACCTCCTCACTGCCCTTAACAGACTGTCGACAGATTTGTTCGCTGCTATCAGCTTGGCCGAGCGACAGATTGCCGTTCTCCAGGACCTATACAGCGTATTTTCGACCAGCTACCGAACAAAATCTGGGGATTCCGAGAAGGGACACCTACTCCGACAGAATCCCTTCCACAGGAATGTTGTGTCGATCCCCGTCCTCTCGGAAAACCCCGAGGAGATATGGCCGAAAACCTTGGATACGATTGACGAAGTGATTCGAGAGAGGAAATCCTTCATCAAGAAGGTCAGAGGGTTGGTAGAAAATATGGAGGTTAAAAGAAAAATTGTAATAATCCTCATACCTCAACTCACCGCCAGAAATGCTGACGACTCGACAGTTTTCCTCATTCTTGAAGTCCAGTCAGGCTAAAGTAACCGCCGCAGAGAAAATGGCCCAAGAGACAACAGGCGCGGTCAAGAGCACCGAGGGCGCCGTCAATAAAACAACAGAAGCGATAGCGAAGGCCGAGGAGGCTATCAAGGAAACCAAGGAGGCAATTGTCCAGCAAGCGCAGACGTTATCCGGCTTCACCATAGTGACTACAGCGTTTCTTCCTCTCGGATTTTGCACTTCGGTATTTTCACCTCTCCTTCTTGTCCGTGATGTGAGTATATTTTTTCTGACAAAGGAAAACAAATTTTTTTTTTTAGTATTACGGAATGAACAATATAAAGGAATTCGACAGAGACCCCATGTCCAAACGCGATTTTTGGCTCGCCACGTTCCCTGTACTCGCTGGGATACTGCTACTAACGGCAATAGTCATCCTCTGGAAGCGTCAATGGGCGATAAAACTTAGGTCCGATCCGAAGACCGCTATCAAGGAGATGTGGAATCCGGTCAAGGGGATGTGGAAGCGATTTCGAGAGCGGGGGGGGACAGAGGGGGATCCCGAGCAGGGTTCACAGACCGGTAATTCGCAGGAACAGGTCCAGAATGGCTCGCCCGATCCCCTGGGCCCAGAACCGCTCAGCCCAGGCGGCAAAAGTGTCGCCACGGTGGGCGAATTATGGTCTACACCCCCACAGACATCCGCTGGCCAAAACCCGACTTTGGGGCTAGTGCCGAGGAAGTCAGGCCCTCCAGGAGGTTAGTTAGCTCCCCCGCTGTCACTAGAAGCGTTAGTTGCTGAGCCCGGTGTGCAGAGAAGGTTGAGAAACTACGAAGGCTGTAAAGAATCCCGTCGTCGAACTCTGCTCTACGATCCTGAGAGGAGGTGCCTGCAGAAGGAAGCCGAGTCGTGGACAAGAAGCCCAATCACGAGACAGCAGCGGGAGTGCCATGATTGAAGAAATACAGGGGGGCTGGGAGGAGGAGTAGAAACGGGTTTCTTCGAGACGCCTATTTTTATTTATACCTTGAATTTAATTAATGCTATTAAATGGGATGGGGAGATAACTTGTAGCATCGTACGATCTTGGTGACAAAAGTCGTGGCTACCCCCTCATTTTAGAAACAGATATGAGGAAGTGATTTTAGGCAACTCTACTAACTTATCCCAAAACAACATGGAACTAAAATGAAATCAAGCTTATTGTATAGGCCAATTTTTTTTGTCTGAACTCGGAAATTATGCGAATGTTCCCGCTATGAGGGATGAGTGCTGGACGGCGAGCCCTATAGGGTGAGGCGTGTGTGTGTGTTCAAGGTAGGGGCGGGCTGCAGGGGATGATGGAGGGCCGCGGGGGAAAGCTTGGGGCGGCACGAGTGATCTCTCATGATGATATCCTGGGCATCTTCGGAAGTGCATGATTTCAACTTGGGCTAGTGCCGGAGGTCCAAGGGCTAGGACTGCAGTCGCCTACAGCCCGTCCGGTCGTCACCTTCTCGGGCGTAGTCCGTCCTAGCACTCCCTAAGGAAAAGACGGACTATGAGCTGTAGTCTGTCCCGTCCTATCCCGAAGACAGACGGACTGACTGGAAAGGCTGGGAAGACTGCTCTAAGGACTGAGAGTTTTTTTTGTTTTTTTTTGGTAAATCAACAAGGGCTCTAATTTCGTGATGAGAAAATGCTCATCTCAGTGTAAAAAAAGTGGGGGGGGGGAGGGAGGCGGATTTTGTCGGGATAGTATAGTATCCCGAGAGAGCCCTTAGGAATTTCGGGAATGCGGGAAAAATAACGGCTCGACCGGCCCTGGGCACTTCGGAGCTTTATCAATGGGAATTTAGCCTATCTGGAGCCTGGATAGTCCATTTTGTGCGATATCTCACGGTAAGCAGTATGGCATGGGAAGGAGGAAGGATGGGGAGGGAAGAAATGTAGACTACTCGGTTGGCTGCTAGCTTGGGCGTGTACTCACGAGTCTGTCGAGGCATCGCCTCAGCCCGTTCGATAAAATACTTGCTCTAATCCGACGAGGTGTTTGCTCCAGCGTCATACTTGCACTCGGCACCCGAGCGCGGTACCAGGTTTGCCTAAATATTTGAAGAATGCAGGTTCCCGGGAGTGTAAGGACAAATCACGAAGGGAATTTGGAGTTAGCGAGTCTAACGCGTGGGATGGGATGGAATCGCGCCAATTGCTGGGTTGGATTGGTGAGAGGATTGGAGTTAACTAGGATGGGGACACAAGGACGCTTAAACCCCTGATCTTGCTGCTCGGTCGTGCCGAGTGAGCCCTGATGACTGCATCTCGCTGGCTTAGGCTTATAATGGGGGGCAGTATTGGTTTGGCTGTCGGCCGGGTTTATTACCGCGGTAGTGACTAGACTGATGTAGGCCGGATCGGTGCAGTTAGCATGGTTTATTGAATTAAGTACGGGTAGGAAAGCTACGGTAATTGCGATATTTTAATCCTGAAGCGTGGGGAAGTGGGAGGGCTGAAGGAGAAATTTTATTCGTGTTGTATATCTTGGGGTTGTTCGAGAGGAGATATGCGAGTTTCACCTTGAAAATTACATATGCCGATCTTATTGTTGCTTCATGCTAGCTGATCGTTTTATCTTGCCGCCGTCAGATTATCCGGCAGGTGTTCTGCGGGGCAATCTAAATACAGGTCCCAATATCCAAAGCGAGAGTTAGAGCTGTTTCTGCTGGTATAAAACTCATACGCAGCACCGAAATAGGCACAATACGGTGTCGCGCACATGAACTTCATGAATTTTTTACAACCAGCCCGATGTTTCCCCACAATCCGCGGGCGACCTTTGGTGTGTTTGGCCGCTCCTGGGTAGCATTCCTCCTACCGGTGTTTCCTTGGAGTGAAATTATCTAGCAGCACTACCGAGGAAACAAGTGGAATCACCCCTCCTTCCTCGAGCGCTAGAAAGCCCATAACTTTAGACTCGTTTGGCATCCTTGGAGTGTTGCGGAGCAGTGCTCACGGAGAAAGGACTTTTCAACAAGTGGATATTACTGACTGCTGGCCATCCTAGCTTCTCCTTGACTAGTTTTGCGATCAAGCCCGGGCGCCCATAACAGATACCGCTGGGCCCGGGCATGTACAGCGATTGCGTTGTCCAGGAGAGCACTCCACGACGAACCTGTTTTGCGCGATCTTCGGGTAGATTTTTAGAGAGGGATAGGACCACGGGACCATCCGGCGGGCTTTTCACAACCAGAAAAGGAGTTTAGTGGATGGATGGTGTGTCTCTTAGACTTGGCAGAAATACTGAAGAGGACCTTCGCATCGCTGCCGGAAATGCTCGTCTGTATCTATGGTTTAGAGGAATATCTTCTGAATAATCGACGAGAGCTTCTTGAGCCAGTGCAAGATATTGTGAGGGCTTCGCCGGGGGGCAGGTGTTTACGAGTGGAAAATGTCACATTCTAGACGAGATCGAGAAATGTTTCATTGAGGTGTTCATAATACTCGTCACTGCTACAATTGGGGATATGGGAGATATTTAAAGATGAGATTAAATAGAGATACTGCACCTGGAGCAAGGATTAGCAATTTGGGGTCCGAGATTATGAGTAATTTAGAGTCTGGATCTTATTAGATATCCGCTAGGAGTAAGATATAGATTTTTTTCCTGTTTCCTTAGCATTGGGGTGGTCTTAAAGAATACTACGATCATCCGGGGAAAGGAAAGACTTAACAAGATAATCTAAGGAATGGTCTTTGTTGAAAATTATTAAACTAGGATCGACGGCGACGACAGTATGGCGACAACGGAACGAAACGAAGCGATAAACGCCAAGGAACTCACACCTAAACGATCGCTCACTCAGGGGCGGGGAAAACCTTTTCACTATCAACAACAATAGTCTCTCGCATCCACTACACTCTCCCTAATCTAATAACTAAGGACAAAAGATAAGTATATATCATGACAAACTCCTCTGTTCCTATTAGGAATAGTTTGCTCCCTCCTCATCTTTTCCCAGCTTGTCCGAACTCTAATGCTAACAAAATGCAGGAACAAACACCGCTGTCCATGATATCCTCATACCCATTTTCCGGGTGTAAAAACCTTTCGCTTTCCTCCCGGCTTTCCTTACAGCCTTTCCGCCTTTCCTCACAGCCCTTTCCACCTCTTGTCCGATCGCGACATTCCTACTTAGGAAATGCTTTCCCCGACCGTCCAAACACACGCCCGAAGCCGTATCCATATGCCTGACTCAGCGCATTTCCGCACGTCCCCGGAAGCTAGCTAAACAACAAAGGAAGTATCCTGAGAGTATGGCGAGCAGCATGGTTTCCAACAAAAATGGTGCTGCTCGCCATACTCTCTTGATACTTCCTTTGTTTAGTTAGCTTCTGGGAGCGCAATTGTTTGTGGTTTCGGATCTGCGCTGAGGGTCCGGGCATATGGCTCCGCCATCGGGCATAGGTTGACTTCGGATATGCGCTGAGGATTCGGGCATGGGTTTGTCTTCTGAGACTCGCTTTGGCTTCGGGCATATGGTTCGGCTTCGGGGTTTTTGTTTGGACGTTCGTGAAAGCATTGCGAATGTAGGAATGCGCGATAGTTTTGGGATCGTGTAGCTTTCGGGAGAGCCGGGAGAAAAGCGGAAGCACTGTAAGGTCAGCGTGAAAGAGCTGGAAGCCCTGGGGCAGCAACAGAGTGTTTGTTTCTTTTGTTAGCCCGGGAGTGCTCATGATGGAAAGGAAGACTCACATGGAGCAGCACGATAGCTTATGAGGAGCATAGGGTCTTGTTGATATATACTCCTGTCTGCGCCAGTTAGTTGACCGAGCATAGAGAGTACCATGGAGTTGTTGAGCGAGAGCCTGTGGTTGTTGGCGAAAAGATTTTCCCCCGCACTTCAGTGTGCGATCGTTTTCGTTGTGAGTTGCTTGGCATTCGTTTCTTTTCACCGCTCATCACTCGTCGTGAAATCGTATCGCCACCGTTGGAGTTTAATAGGTTGCCTAAATATGCCTCATGTCACTGGAGGACTTGTCCTAGTAAGGAAATAACTGAAAGGGACACCGGGACCTCTCTATGGACCGGATAAGCTTGGGCATGTATCCCCTGGGATACTCTTATCCCGTATCAGGGATGATTGGCACAGGGAACTTGATCTGAGTACCGTAGGGGGTTCACAGGGCTCCACGACGCTGCATATTCTGGGGGCCGTGGCTACAGCAGTTTCTTTATTAGTCATTGAAAAAATGGGATCTCGGGACAACCGGTGCTGGGAATACTGTAATCTTGCGGGCAGCTAAAAAAAATAAAAATGCCATCGTGAAGATAACTCTGGAGCGGGTGTCCCTCTCGAGGGTGGCGGCGCTTGGTAATAACTGGCCGCGAAAGGGTGGCAGATTTTAAAGTATTTGTTCCGGACATGAACATCCGAGCCGGCAGCCGGTTTCGGCGATTTATTAGATAACAGCCGGCGCGAGTGATGGGCAATGAAGGGCATAACTAAGCGAAGCGGTAACAAGGGCCTTCCGGATAGTGGCTAGAATAGCTACTTAGGAGGGAAATCGAGAGAAATCGCACTGCTGGGCGATACTGGATAGACGCACAGAAACGTTCGCTGAGGTTTCCTTTGTGCCGCGTTACCTCATAGTTTTAACTTTGGCAAAGGAGCTAAACTAGGACAAACACTCCCGATCCCGACTTATTCCCGGAAAACCCATTCTGGTTTTTATACAATGTTGCTGCAAGCACCACCGCCCGGTCCCCAACCATGATGTGCAGAAGTCCGTTGTTAACCCTGTTGAAGGCTTGTGCTGTTGATATTATGGGTTTAGGTATCCGGATGATCAAGGCAGAATCAGATCCGCCTGGAGTTTTGGTCACGATACTAGTGCTGTTGAGATTCGTTCGGCTACTATGAGACTTACTGGGACGAGAATGCAGTCTTTTTGAGAAACTAAAAACAGGATAAAGAAAAGAAAAAGAATAATGTGTAGAAGTTGAAGACAGGTAAAGCATTAAGCGGTTTTTAATAGATAGCGCGGTTGCTCTGGTACGGTCCTCGCAGTAAGATCAGTCAGGTGCTTAGGTGTGTACGTCATCCACACCACAAACACAGAACTTTGCGCATGTACATAGTATCGACTATCACAGAGGTCTCATGTCTCCGGTGCCTTCAGTTCTCGCTAGTGGTATTTCCTAACAAGTGCTAAGGCAACTTATACAACCCATTCCTTTTCTTGACCAATCCCACCCCTCACAGTCGGTAAAAAGCCAAGCGTGATGCTACGAGATAAGCAAAACTAGCATTACTCCTGGGCAAAATAAGTTTTTGCGCGCTGCCCAGTCAGGGTACAGCCTATACTCCCCTACCAAAAACTCCCCACCTACTAAGGAACCTCAATCCATCCTATAACCAAGCCCATCCCAACAGTGCCACAAGCGACCGCAGCGGAAAAAAGGGGAGGAAGGAGAGACATGGCAACCAGAGCCCGAGCGCGGGGGCCCTAGAGCTGTTGCAAATATGGATAGTGCTGTTTTGTGTTGGAAACCATGATATGCTGCTCAGTACGCTCTCATGATACTTCCTTTGTGGTTCGGATACCTTCTGGGAACGCGCTTTGGCTTCGGACATCTGTATTAAACTTCGACGGCGACGGCAAATGATACACGGCGAGTGACGAGCGGTGAAGCGAAACGAAAACGCCAGGCAACTAGAGCAGAAGCGATCACATACTCAGGGGCAGGGGAAAATCCTTTCATTAACAGCCAGAGTCTGTGTTGAAAATGGTGCTGCTCACTATACTCTCTTGATAATTCCTTTGTTTAGTTAGCTTCTGAGAGCGCACTTGTTTGTGGCTTCAGATATGCGCTGAGGATTCGGGCATAGGTTTGTTTTCTGATTTGCGCTGAGGATCCCGGCATGGGTTCGTCTCTGGAGAGTCGCTCTGGCTTCGAGTATATGTTTCGGCTTCGGGCGTGTGTTTGGACGTTCGGGAAAGCATTGCGAATGCAGGGATGAGCGATAGTTTTGGGATAGTGCAGCTTTCGGGAAAGCCAGAGGAAAATCCGGGGTACTGTAAGGTCGACATGAGAGGGGCGAAGGCCTAGAGGCAGCAGCGGGGTGTTTGTTTCTTTTGTTAGCCCCGGAGTGCTGATGATGCAAAGGGAGACTCACATGGAGCAGCACGGTAGCTCTTGAGGAGCATAGAGTGTTGTTGATATACTCCTGTCTTTGCCAGTTAGTTAGAGAAGAGAGCATCGAGCATTGTGTTCAGTGTGAGCCTGTGGTTGTTAGTGAAAATATTTTCCCCGCACTTGAGTGTGCGATCGTTTTCGTCCTGAGTTGCTTGGCATTCGTTTCGTTTCACAGCTGTCGCTAGTCATGCAATCGTATCGCTGCTGTTCAAGTTTAATAGTCACACGCTACTTCTATCAACTAACTAATCGGCGAAGACAGGAATATATATCAACAATAACATCCTATCCCCATGAGCCACCAGGCACGCCCATGCTACGGTACTCCATGTGAGTCTCTCGTTCCCCCGTCATGACTCCCGGGCTAGCTAAAGGAAAACAAACTCTCGAAGACATATGCCCGAATCCTAAGCGCATCTCCAAAGCCAAACAAACAAGCGAATTACTTGTTGAAGCTATCCGAATGACAAAGAAACTATTGTGAGAGCATGGCGAAGTAGTATAATCTCCAACAATCTGGTTGCGTTTTGCGGGAAACCATTTCGAATACGGGAATGCACGAGAGTTTTGGAACCGTACGGTTGCCGGGAGAGCCGTGGGAAAAGAGGGAACGCTATGAGGACAGCGTGCAAGAGTCGGACACATCAATGTCATATGCCCGAAGGCTATGGATAGTGGGAGTTTGCCTTCCTTAGCTAGCCCGGAAGTGAGTAAGGGCAAGGGGAGACTTTCCTGGGCACGTGTGGTGGCGGCGTGTGGTGGCTCATGGAAGGATAAGAGATCTTTGTGGTCGATATATACTTTTGTCTTCGCCGTTAATTAGTTGTAAGTTAGTTGAGGTAGTTGTCTTTGAATGAAGTAAACTTCCCTGCTCCTTAGTGTGCGATAGTTTTCGTGTGAGAACCTTGGTGTTTTGTAGTCCTCATTCCGTTCAGTTTCGTTGTCGCCGTCGATCCACGTCTAAGATGTTGAGAGGGTGTTTGATGGGGGGATGCGCATTGCTCCCACTGACAGGGCAGCACACCGTAACTTATTTTGCGTGAAAGTATATCAGAAGGTACCAATATGTCCTGAAATCCGCTAGACTACGGTACTGGGGACTTGGAACCAAGGGGATGATAAGAGTCATGTTAATACATATTGCGGCCTGACAGCTACAAGTGGGGCGACCTCGGGGGCGTCTACAGATATAAAAAAAGGGCAAGACAGTAACTCCATCTCTTGCTTTTATTGATACTATCCTCCGACTTTGCCTTTCGATTCAGGCTTCTTTCGCCATACTCTGGGGGATTACTGGGGCGGCCGAATTGAAGGCCGATACCCTCATATAGTAGGATCTCAGGGCCCAATAAATTGGCATCTCTAAAGCGCTAAGCCAACCGATGCCATTCTATAGACTATAGTAGACAATGGCGTGTAGCGCTGGGGCCAAACGGACACTTGTGAGGGCCGGGGAAACTCTTCCTCAGGCTGCGATTCACCAAAAGTGTTAAATATTTCATAAGAACCTTTAAAAAGTAATGCTTCATAATGGAACCAAGGACGCCATGTTAAATGAGTATTGGATATTGGCCAGCCATGTACGAGTACTAGAACTAGGTATATAAAAGGTTTTTTCCCCTTTGTATCATATGTGATTTTTAATTGTGTTGCCCTGAATGGGCTAACTATTCGCTAAGCGATCACTACCGGCACCATAGAAGGATGTCCGGCTTTATTTCGGCCGCGCGAGTAACCCTTATCCTAATGGTGTTGTGGGGTTAGCAGAAGGAAAAAAGGGTCTGCGATTCTTGATGACACCCCTCAGGTCGACTTCCCTCAATAGCGGCATCTGGGAAATGCCTATCAGTGAATGGAGCCGCCTTGCCGAGGGGATTAGCCAATGTCAGACACTATTACCCGGGCCCTGCTGGAGCTTTACGCGAATGGGGTTGCTTCAGCCGGGTCTCTTCAAGTGGAAAGAGTTGCTGGAAAGTGCTGATGGATAAGTTTAGGCGAGGTCACCGGTGCTGGGGTAGCGGCTCTCTAATCGAGCCTTTCTGCGCATTCTAGTCTCCGCGCTCTTGCTTCCACCATGTAAGGGGGCTGTCTGCGTTTCAATATTGAACTCAAGTAGTGGACTCAACCCTATGGAAGAACAACAATAGAATGATAAGGATATACCGGTAGTTGAAGAAGAAATTTCGGTAGTGTTGGGAGTTTTGCCTTGCGTGAGAAGCCCGGCTTGGGATCTCGAATCCTGCTATTTGCACTTTTTTTCTGCGAATCTTGGTGAAAACGATAGCGCTGAATGAATTCGATCCAATGAATGCGCAACTCAACCAAAGACACATTCCCTCTCGAATCAAGGAGACATGGCTACTATGTATGTGAAAGAATGTTGGCTTGACAGTGAGGTGGAGTTTACGAGTGTGAGAAGATGAAAGTCGCCTTGAAGTGTCTCATCTACCCACCAGTTTTGTACTGGTACTGGAGCAGATTGGGGTAGGGAGATCGGGTATGTTCATTGCTTTATTCTGATTCGCACTTGCTAACTATGGTCTATGGGTGGGAGAGTTTCATACCACTAAGGCATTAGTCGAGAGGCAATCTTAGACTTGTGTGCCCTGTGTTTGCATAGTTCAGCATCGTATGGTGCAGCAGACTGGTAGCACCGTGCGGTACGGTAATCTTTCAGGTCAGGTGATGTCGCTGTAATGCATTAAAACCTCCAATGAGCTGGCATTTCCTTGGCATGGAAACGATGGGAGGGTGGTTGCCACAAAAGGATACAGATCCCCGCTTTTCCTGTTTTTCTGCACAGAAAGGTTTTGTCAACTCCCATTAGCCCTACATATCGGTATCGCTGTATCCTATCATTTCTACAGTCAACCACAATTTCGGACAGAACATCATGGCCCAGAATATACAATCTACCACATTCGGCGACTGCAATACAAACTGCGGCAACATAGACAACAGCGTCAACACCACTGTTTATAACTCCGACGAAGATGCAAAGATCATGCGTTGGCTCTCTCCACTAGAGCCGGATGATAGACACCATAGCTTGCGCACCAACCGATTTGAAGGTGTGGGAGATTGGCTTTTGGAAACAAGGGAGTTTCGAGAGTGGAGAAAGGGTGAGTGTGAAGCCGATTGGGCCGTCTTGTTTTGCTCTGGGGATCCAGGAGTAGGCAAGACACATCTGAGGTAAGTGGCCGGTTTCCTTTAGGTGAATGTCACTAACAGCCAGAAATTCCAGTTCCCTGGTGATCGATAGACTCTGTGATCAAGTGAGGGAGGAAGACCTAGCGGTTGCATGGTTGTACTGTGACTACAATGCTCAGCAAGAACAGACAGTCATCAACTTAATGGGGGCGATTGTGAAGCAACTGGTAGGCAGGGGGGACATCCCGAAAGATATACGGGAGGCATTTCAGGAAGGAAAAAAGGTTGGTGGAAGAAGGCCGCTACTTGTGGATCTGATGCGAATGTTGAGGATCGCGATTGTTTCGTTTCCCCAAGTATTCATCTGCGTCGATGCGCTGGATGAATGCCTGCCGAAGGATCTTCCGAAGCTACTCGAGTCGCTAAGGGACATTATTCGGGAGTGCCCTGGGACGAGAATATTGCTGACCGGGAGGCCACATGTCGGGGAAGCCATTCAAAGATATTTCACCAAGGCGGTGACAATACCCATCAGCCCTAACGAGGATGATATTAGGAATTATGTGGTTATGAGGTTAGACAGCGATGACATGCCTGAGGCGATGAACGATAGTCTACGGGCGGAGATTGTGAGAATTATTCTAGACAAGATGTCTAATATGTACGTTGGCGTTTCCCTTCTATCAATGATGTATACTTACTATCAACCATGTAGATTCCTCCTTGCCTCGCTAAACATTGAGGCTGTTCTCGGGGGGGTGACAATTCGTGAGAGAAGAAAGAAACTGAATGAGATGGCGGGAGGCAACGGACTGAGCGATGCTTACACTGCAACCCTAAAGCGGCTGCGGGAGCAGAAGGGAAATAAATCGGTACTCGGGCTAAGGGCACTGATGTGGGTGTCGCATTCGGAAAGGCCATTAGTGGCCGAGGAGCTCCGTCATGCCCTAGGAGTGGAGATAGGATCTACGGATCTGGATGGAGAAAACGTTCCTGAGTTGCGGACACTCCTATCATCTTGTCTGGGTCTTCTCACGGTCGAGGCATCTTCATCCACAATCCGACTAGTGCATTTCACTCTGCAGGAGCATCTTTTAAGCGATCCTACTCTATTCCATAATCCCCACTCGACTATGGCGGAGGCTTGCTTGACATATCTCAATTTTGGATCTGTGAAGGATCTTTCGCCCACTCTTCGCTCTGCCCCCTCAACAATGCCCTTCCTAGAATATGCTTCAGTTCACTGGGGGGCGCACACAAGAAGGGAGATCACGGAAGATGTCAAAACACTTGCACTGAGACTTCTCGATAGATTTGACGAGCATATATCTGCTCAACTCCTGTTATTGCGGTATAAGCAATATAATTTCCTTGGTCCACGGTTTGGCGGGGCAGGAGGGCCGGTGGGGTTTACAGGGCTCCACGGGGTAGCATATCTCGGGATCGTTGAGGTAGTCGCCGCGGTATTGGAGATGAGGGAGTGGGATATTAATGCAAGCGATGGCACGGGGAGTACCGCTCTCACATGGGCAGCTTGCAAGGGGCGCGAGGAGGTTGTAAAGATGCTTTTGGAACGAAAGGATGTCAATCCCGACCAGGTAGACACCGAATATGGCTGGACGCCACTCTCGTTGGCGGCTGAGGGCGGGCATGAGGGGGTAGTAAAGATACTTTTGGAACGAAAGGACGCCAATCCCAACCATGCAGACACCTTCTATGGCCGGACGCCACTCTCATGGGCGGCTCAGGGTGGGCATGAGGGGGTAGTAAAGATACTTTTGGAACGAAATGACGTCAATCCCGACCATGCAGACACCTTCTATGGCCAGACGCCACTCTCGTTGGCGGCTGAGGGCGGGCATGAGGGGGTAGTAAAGATACTTTTGGAACGAAAGGACGTCAATCCCGACCATGCAGACACCAAATATGGCCAGACGCCACTCTCGTTGGCAGCTGGGGGCGGGCATGAGGGGGCATTAAAGATACTTTTGGAACGAAAGGACGTCAATCCCGACCAGGCAGACACCAAATATGGCCGGACGCCACTCTCGTTGGCGGCTCAAGGCGGGCATGAGGGGGCATTAAAGATACTTTTGGAACGAAAGGACGTCAATCCCGACCATGCAGACACCAAATATGGCCAGACGCCACTCTCGTTGGCGGCTGAGCGCGGGCGTGAAGGGGTAGTAAAGATACTTTTGGAACGAAAGGACGTCAATCCCGACCAGGCAGACACCTTCTATGGCCAGACGCCACTCTCGTTGGCGGCTGAGCGCGGGCGTGAAGGGGTAGTAAAGATACTTTTGGAACGAAAGGACGTCAATCCCGACCATGCAGACACCGACCATGGCCAGACGCCACTCTCGTTGGCGGCTGAGCGCGGGCGTGAAGGGGTAGTAAAGATACTTTTGGAACGAAATGACGTCAATCCCGACCATGCAGACACCTTATATGGCCGGACGCCACTCTCGTTGGCGGCTGAGGGCGGGCATGAGGGGGTAGTAAAGATACTTTTGGAACGAAAGGACGTCAATCCCGACCAGGCAGACACCTTCTATGGCCAGACGCCACTCTCGTTGGCGGCTGAGGGCGGGCATGAGGGGGTAGTAAAGATACTTTTGGAACGAAAGGACGTCAATCCCGACCAGGCAGACACCAAATATGGCCGGACGCCACTCTCGTTTGCGGCTCAGGGCGGGCATGAGGGGGTAGTAAAGATACTTTTGGAACGAAAGGACGTCAATCCCGACCATGCAGAAACCTTCTATGGCCAGACGCCACTCTCGTTGGCGGCTGAGCGCGGGCGTGAAGGGGTAGTAAAGATACTTTTGGAACGAAAGGACGTCAATCCCGACCAGGCAGACACCTATTTTGGCCGGACGCCACTCTCATGGGCGGCTCAGGGTGGGCATGAGGGGGTAGTAAAGATACTTTTGGAACGAAAGGACGTCAATCCCGACCATGCAGACACCTTTTATGGCCAGACGCCACTCTCGTTGGCAGCTGGGGGCGGGCATGAGGGGGTAGTAAAGATACTTTTGGAAGGAAAGGACGCCGCTCTTCTCGACAGCGGCGAAACGGCGTCGGCTGGGAGTAAATATGTCTTCCGCACTGAATGATGTCTGCACTGCTATTCTAGAGGACCAGAACCAAGCCACTAAAGGCCACGATGGGGCTGCGTGCCTCAACCTAGTAGGTCGCTGTGGCCATGCATCCCTCCCCTCACCTGCTCAACCCCGGGACCAGTCTCTAGCAAGGATACAATTCACCTCCCATGGTCCTCATACCGACATTACCGATTCTAATAGCCAACCTTCACTCCCGCCGGAACACCCCGACGAGCGAGAAGTACTGGATCTCAATGACTCCTCTTCAATGTCTCCAGATAATGACCTCCCCGCAGCCGAACCGTCCATGCTCCCTCAAGCCGCTTCCCTACTGTCCCCAAATTTCCCATACCCTCGAGAATTTGATACCCACCCTCGCAGTACCCGCTCAGCCCTGCCAATTGTGCTTAACCGGTATTGGATCATCGGCTTCTGCGTTTGTATTTTAGCATTCCTCGCATATAGTAGGAACTCGCATAATTGAACTTCGCACCAGGACACTAGAGTTACCTTTGCTGGTGAGATCCGGCACCTTTTTGTTTTTTTATTGTCTCAGGCTGGGCTCGCGGAATTTGCATTGGAACACCTTCGATTCAGATGTAAATAGGCTTTGAAAAGAGCGCTTTTCCCATTTCTTCTAGCTCTTTGCTCTTGATCTGCTTTTTCTTTTCTTTCTTGGAGTTCTGATTAGATCTGGTCTTATAGCGGTATTCACGGTCATCATTCCTGTTCTGCTCGTTGTGTTGGAATTTGTCTTTCATTTTTTAAGCAGTGGTTTATAGTACAGTACCGCCCTTATAAGCAATTGAAGAAGCCCCCTCCTGAATTCATGGGCTGCTGATTTATCCCCGCCCGGAAGTTCCTCTTGGTGCTGCCGAACCATCGCTAGCTGGTCTCTCTATAAGTCATCTTGCTCTAATACTTGCTGCTACCTTCAAGTTCAACCTTAATCCTAATTCACTGGGTATATTTTTAATCCTGGCGCACCGTCAGCTGGTAGCAACCGAAGAGGCTAGCGTTGGAGTCCGCTATTTAAGCTAATTTAGATTCAGTAAATATCGAGGTTAAGTACTTTCGTACGTTCTTATTTACTTATTTTTCTGCTTTTTTTTTAAGCTGAGGGTGCAATCCAAGAAATAAGAAGTTAAGCATTCCAGGCCTCACTCTACGGTGCCATGACAAGGGCAAAAGTTCCTTGGTAAAGTGACTGTAATTAACAATGTAGTCTTCGCAACCTCAGTTCTGTCTCTCACGTATTTGTGAGGTTGAATTCCGTGCGCGCAGCCTGAGGAGTGTTGAACATTGATTAGGAATTCGAGGTCTCAGGTTATGGAGGAGATAATCATTGGATGTTTGCCTTGTAGTATTTAAGTGTTTGGTTATTAAAGAGCATGATAGGGCAATGGAGCCGCCGACTAGGTAATGCCTAAACTGGATAATGCTGCGCTTATGAGCAAATTTGGTCGCAACAACCGGGAGTAAACCCTCTTTGCCATACTAATACGCTTAATTTCTCTGGAGACGCGACGTTAGCTTTTCGGCGGCATCGCCCTATCATGTTCTTCCACAAGCCAATGAACAGGTGTATGAAGCTTACCTTATCATGTATTAGGTGGCGGCTAATAATATCGGTCTAATGGAGCATTTCCCTTACTCCCACTATTAGAATCCTATTCGGCATTCAGGCGTTAGGCTTAAAAAGGGGTTTTATCTCTTCGTTCTATCATAGAATGAAAGATAGTGTTGTTGAACGAGAGGCTGTTGTGGGGTAAATTTCGTTTATTTGGTGCCGGTTACCGAGGAATTAGGGTTCAAATGAGTTTTTGCAGTTTTAGGAGTATAGAAAATCATAAGGGATACCGGTATTAGCTCTCGTATTATATCCTTCATGTTCTCGGGTTTCCAAATCCATTTGTATGATATCCTTATTTCTTTATTCCGATTCGCCCTCTTTGCGTATTAACTAAGTGAATCGGACAAAGAGCAGAACCCACTGCCCAATCTTGTGCGGTTGCTCAATTGATACAGGTTTCATAATACGGTATTATTATGGAGGTTTTCGTTAAGTTTCTGTGTCATGGACTACAGTGTCTTATGTATGGGAGAAAAGTGTTGTGTTTTATAAAAATCTGTGGTGCGGAGTCAGGTCCCGGGGGTTCGACAGAGCCTCAACTGGACTGGGTTGATATTTCCTTGGCATGGAAATGATTGGATGGCGGTTGCCACAAGCGAAGCCACATCACCCCTCTTCTCTTAAGCTTTACCGACAGAGAGTTTTGTTAACACCATCACTAACCCGAGGGATGCTTGCCTCATACCGTTCTTGCTCTCAACTAGCATTTTGGACAGGTTGCGGCCCTAGCTATGGATACAGAATCACTCATTCGGCGACAACAATGCTAGCTGTGGCAACGGAATAGGGAATTATAACATGATCATTCGTGGATCCGACAGGGATATACAGGGACACCGATTCTACATTGACTCTGTTCACCTGAGCCGTCTAACAAACATCATGGAGCGCGCACCAACTGAGTCAGCGGTGTCGGCCATTCGCTTTTGAAAAAAGCAAGTTTCGCGGTGGAAGATGGTGGGATGGAACCGATTAAGCTGTCTCGTTCTGCTCCCGGAATCCGTGAGTGGGCAAGACATATTTGAGGTGAGTGGGTCTTTGAGAGAAGCCAATGTCACTAAGAGAGAGAAATTCTAGTTCCCTAGCGACCGGCCAGTTACGCGATGAGGCAAAAAATGAGGATATCAAGGAAGCATGCTTGTACTACGGCTCCCTTGCTCAGCAGGAGCAGACGACATCGGGGATCACCGGCGGACGAGGCTAGAGAGGGAGACAAGCCAGACGCGAGAAATGACGATTTACGGGTCGATGTTACGAGTATGTTTCTGGAAAATATTTCTGATATCCGTTGGGCAGAATCCGGCGTTATCCCTATATCAGCGAAGTTTACTCACACAAGGTCGTGCGTAGTCCCTCTTTGTTCCACCCATTATCGACGCTATTCTAGAAGAGGTCGTATTTTTTCAGAGCGTAAAGAAACATGGACAGATGACGAGCTGAATGGGGTGAGCGATGTTTACATGGCAACTCTAATCCGACTGAGGGCGCTGAGGTTAAATCGGTGGGTGCTCAGACTGAAAGTGCTCACCTGGGTATTGTATCGGAACGGGCGTTATGTGCGGAGGATCTTGGTCGTGCTAGGGGTGGAGACAGGATCTGCGGGTCTGGATCCGGAGAAAATTGATGAGTTAACGACACTCCTATTATCAAGCCAATGTTGCCCCATGGCCTAGGCTTCTTTGTCCATAGCCCGGTTGGTGCGCTTTACTCTTCAAGAACCCCTCTCGGGTAATTCTTCCCTATTCCATAATCCTAGCTCAGCGACTGTGGAGGTTTGCATCACATACCGGTGCCTTAATTCCAGATATGTCAGGGCCCTTTACTCCAACTCTCCGCTCAGGCCCTCAGCAATGCCGCTTCTGGAATATGCTTGATTTTACTTGTGTGACTGCACACGGAGGGGATGGCTGAAAATTTCGAAATACTTGTGTTCAGACTGCTCTGTTGGTTCGATGAGCATATATCTGCTCTTATTGTACTATAAGCAAGATCGGCTCTGAGACAACATGTATCACTGGATGGGAGTATACAGGGGATTTACAGGACTCCACGGTTTTTTAGACTTGTCGGCAGCGACAACTAAACGCTAAGAGTTTACAAAACAAAAATATGATGGCGGGCGCACGGCTTTGGAGTGAGTGAGGAAGTTCGTTCGTCCTTATTAACTTTGTATCTATCAACTAACTAGTTATAAAGACCGGAATATATAAATAACAAAGAAGTCGTCCTCCTATTCTTGCCGGAATCATCACACACATCCATCCTAGTTCGCGTATGTCTCTCCCTCTTGCTTACTCCCGTGCTAACAAAAGAAAGACAAAGTCACAGACTCCCGACATCCGACCCTTTCACTCTCCCTTCCTGCTCGTCCGCTTTTCTTCCGGCAGACGTATCCAGTGTTTCTTGAAACTATCCGAACAATGAAACAGTAATGTGAGAACGCCCAGCAGTCTCCCGTCGCTTCTAGGATACGGAGTCGCATCTCTCAAAATTATGAAGACAATTGCTGCCGTGTTGAAAGTTAAGGAATGTGATGTTGGTGCGGCCGATTGCACGATGTTGAATTATAGGACTTCCTGTTCTCTACCATCACACAGGCGTATCAGTTGTGTGACACACAAACATTATATGGCTTATTGATATTTTCTTCTGTATGGTATTAGGTATCGTGTGACATTAGAAGTGTAGATATAGAGGAGCACTTTCCCTTAGTTTATCGTTTGTTGTATAACGCAAGGGTGGTAATTCATCTTTAAGTCCAAACTATATTTCTTTCGAATCCTGTCTACAACCTTTTATCACAAAGCCAGTGACGAGGTACCGGGGTTTTCACAAGGGGGAATACGGCTCACATGTGAAGTCGGGGGGGAGTGGCGTTGGTAAAGATGGTTCTGGGATGAGAAGACGTCAATCCCAACCCGGCGGCTACCAGATATGGCCGGACACGACTCTCATTGGCCGCTAAGTGCGGGCATAAAGGGGTCGTAAAGAGGCTTTCGGAATGAGAGGATGTCAATCCCTAACGGGCGGGCAGGAATCGAATGTGGCTGAACGCCACAGTCTTGGGCGGCTGGGAGCTGACATGGGGCGGTATCGTAGTAAAGATGCATTTTTAGAACTAGGGGACATCACTCCCGACTACCGAAGATACGCAGATATGAGTGGTACGGTAGTATATATTCTTTTGGAACGGAAAGATGTTTGCACCGCCGTCCCGGATCACCAGAACAAAACCCCACTGTCCCTATCACTGGCGCTCTCCGAAAGACATGATGGAGTTATGAGAATCTTACTCCAGCGAGTCAATTCCAATTGTGTTGTAGCGAATCGCGATTGCCAGTCTTCTCTCCCAGCAACCGAGCCCGCTTAGCCCGGTCGACTCACCCCCGGTCGCAGCACCCCCGGTTGCCAAACGCTCTGTCAATGAGTAATCGCCATGTGAGGGATTGGCCAATGCAAGACCCCCAGGAGTTGAAGATGAATATACTTTGATGGGCACGTCTTCTGGTTTCTTCTGATTCTCTGCTACCTTATCCGCTCCTTCTTTTTTCCTCACCACATCTTCGCTTGTTTCTTCCCTTGGAGCAATGGTTCGATTTTGTCCTAACTCCTCATTCCTTTTGCTGAGTACCGGTACTTCATTAAGTCGCTCTATGTCTCGCGCTTTGAGGATTGCGGCGTCCAGCATGACACGGGCCATTACAAGCGGTTAAGTAGAAATAGATGGTGAGTTTGAAGAAGTCTATCCTGAATTTGTGAGAGGCCGAAATATCTTCTCCCACTAATCCCTCTCACCGGGGGCTAAGCTATCGCTAGTAGTTCTCTTTCCAGGTTGTCATACCCGGAATCTGGTTCTGCTGCTCTACCGATATACAATCACAGGAGACTAGAATCCTAACCTGGAGCATATATTTTAACACCACTGAATTGTCAGCCTGCATCAGTAACAGGCTGAGGATGGATTTGCGCAGTCTAGGCTAGTTAAGTTAGACCTTTTTTTTTTTTTTTTTTTGAATCATATGATTATTGTTTTAAGGTACAAAATCTTGCATGCAGCTTGCGCTATGGCATAAAAAAACCTCTAACTACCCCTGGGAAAATGCCAACCCCCCAAGGCCCTCTGGTGTGGAACCAACCACACATGTCGCCCGCAACAAGATACCCTTGACTAGCTAAGAAGATAGACGAAAGGAATCAAATCAAAGAACAAGCAGGAAGAGTCAGGAAAACCCATGGCACGATCATCCGAACAAAGGAAAAACAAAAAGCAAACAACGCAGCAACCACTTGAAAAGATCCCGCACAATCAGCGCGAGGGTGGCCAGGCTTGCCTTAAGAGAGACCTGGGGGGGCCTGCATGGCCCGCTGTGTTGGCAAAGCACTCGAAAAGAGGAAGGAGATAGTGCAATACCATCCTCCCAGAGGCAAGCCGCGATGGACCGTGGTCATAGTCCGGAAGGTGAAGAAGTAGTTATGGATACCAGCCAGGTAGTTGTGGGTACCAGCCAGAAAGGTGAAGTAGCAGTAGGGTGCCAGCCGATCCGACTGTGAGGAGAAGAGGAGAAGGAGGGGTCGACCCAACTCATTGCCGTAGAAACAATCGGTAATCGCGTTCGTGTCTGGACTAGGCAGCCCCTCAATGAAAGAGAGAGAACAGGGAAATTAACCGATCAAAGAACTCTCATAATTTTCGCTGTGATGTTTTCAACCTCCTCTATACTACCACCCCAAGAAAATAAGCAAAAATAATTTAAATACATGGCAGTAATCAGTAATGAGCATACTATCCACCAGGCTTTATAAAAAAACTAGAAATTATTATAAGGTGGCAGTTGAATGATAATAATCTTTGTGGGAACCAGAGGGATCGGTTGACATGCTCACCCTGATCGGTTAATTTTGTTCACCCACAATACTATCCTGTTACAAGTACTTTGCCTTTTGATTCAGGCTTCTTCCGTCATACTCTGGGGGATTACTGGGGCGGCCGAATTGAAGGCAGATACCCCCATATAACTTCTCCTGGCACAAATAAATTTGATTCTCTAAAGCGCTAAGCCAGCCGATGCCATTCTATAGACTATAGTAGACAGTAGCTTGTAGCAGCTTGGGCCAAACTGTAACAAACCAGCCTTCCGTGAAGGTGTTCATAATGGGAAACGACTATTGTGAGTATCACAGACTATCGATATAGTCTACGTAGTTTGCTTCGTTTATCGTTATAGACTAACATCTTGCATTCGTTGTAGGTGTAGTGATCGTAAGAAGTCCTATCGTGTAGAAATAGAGTTCTCGCATACAAGCGAGGTAGTATAGAGATAAGGGAATTAGGTATTTCGAACATATTGCACCTATGGAAGGTCACTATCAATGGGCTTGGCCCGTGCCCCAGTATCTGAGTGGTGTATTACTTAGATGGTTGCGTGAAGAGCTCTAACTACTGTGACCGAGTCTCGTACTTATAGACTCTTCACGCCAACAACCCTAACCCTGGTGACTCATAACTCGAGTCACGCGGTCTTATGACTCATAATGAGTGATGCCCGAAATCCATCAGATAACTCCTATGAGTCACTGCGCAACATGCCGTAAACCAATCATAAAACATAAAACATGTCAGGTGCGCAAAGCGCATCACCTGCGTGGGACCCGTGACTCATAACGTGAGTCATGTGCAAAAATCATTACATCATTATGACTCACAATCGTGAGTCATAGAAACATCAACCAATCATAACATAACGACGACACGCAAGTGCGAGTCATATGAGTATGAGTCAACTGACTGCATAGCGTGAAACATAAACATACCTTATGACTAATAACTATTAGTCATGTGAAATCTGCCTTGCTTAGTCACGATTTGTGACACAAACGGGCACTTGTGAGGACGTGGAAAACTCTTCCTCAGGTTGCGATTTACCAGGAGTGTTGGATATTTCGTAAGGGCCTTTAAGATGTAATGCTTTATAATGGAACCAAGGATACTGTGTTAAATGAGTATTGGATATTGGCCAGCCATGTACTAGAATCAGGTATGTAAGAGGTTTTCCCCTCTTGTATCGTATGTTATTTTTAATTGCCTTACCCCGAATAGGCTCACTATTAGCCAAGCGTTTTTTTTTTTTGTTAAATCCGTGGTATTGTTTTTAGATACATGTAAACCAAAGTAAACACTTCCCCCAGGCACAAACCGCTGCATTCGGAGAAGACCCCATGGCAAAGAAAGCCCACCCCCTTCAGCCACGGGAAAAACAAGTCAACCCAGGTCCCTCTAGTGTGGAACCAACTGCAAATCCCCAACCAAAAAGGCACAAGACAAGAATAACAACCCAAATAATAGGCAGGACACTTGCCCGACAACCTAGCCAGCAGAGGTAGAAGACAACAAGAAAACCTTCCTGAACATCTCATGACATAAGAAAGACAAAAGAAAAAAGTTGTAATGCTACTTGCGTGCGAACCTTCATCATCTCAGGTGTAGGGCTGTCGGACAAACCCTTCCTCGCTTTTTGTAGGATTGAGGAATTCTTTTCTTGTGAATAACCGTATGCCAGCCCAAGAGCAAGGCATCAGGTAAAGGTGTAGTAAACGATCGGCAGGGCGGTGGTGTAACCAGAGGTAGTGCAATACTAGCCACACAGTGCGAAGAAAATCCGACCGAGTTGAAGTATGGAGGAGGGCAAAACCCATGACACAAACTGTTGTGGCAGCAGCCATGGGATTTGGCCAAAGTAGTGAGGTTTTTGTCCCTATGGCTATGGTGAGGGGCCACCGGAGGGCAGATATTAAGGTGGTAGTAGGGTACCAGCTGGTATGGTGTATTTATCCCACAATAAGGCCTTCCCAGCACTCTTATGAAGCTCCAAGTTCAGGGGCCGGTCAGGATCGTGAGACTGATGTGTGGTGTTTTACCCTTGCTTATGCCTTCCCGAATAGGAAGGTGAAAAGCGGGGTAGGAAAATTGAGGGAAGGGAGCTTGTCACTATTAGCCAAGCGATCACTACCGATATCATACCATAGAAGAGTGCCCGGCTTTATTTCGGCCCCGCGAGTACAGTACGGTAACCCTTATCCCAATGGTGGTGTGGGGTTAACAGAAGAAAAAAAGGGTTTCCGATTTTTGATGACCCCCTTAGGTCGACTTCCCTCAATAGCGGTATCTGGGAAATACCTATCAGTGAAGCCGCCTTGCCGAGGTGATTAGCCTATGGACTTTTATTAGTGGGGCCCTGCTGAAGTTTTAGACGAATAGAGTTGCTTCAGCCGAGTCTGCGCGAATAGAAAGAGTTGCCGGAAAGTGCTGATGGATAGGTTTAGGCGAGGTCGCCGGCGCTGGGGTAGAGATTCTCTATGAGTACTCGCAAACGCATAAGGTTTGTGAACACAACTGCTATTGCATACTACCAAAATCATGAGGCTCCGGCCCATTTCTTGCCCGTATGCAATAGCAAGTTGTGTTCACAAACGTCATGCGTTTGCGAGTAATCGAGCCTTTCCGCACATTCGAGTCTCTGCGCTATTGCTTCCACCATGCAGGGGCGCTGTCCTACGTTTCAATAGTGGACTCAACCCTCTGGAAGAACAACAATAAAATGATAAGGATACCGTCTACCGGTAGTTGAAGAAGAAATTTCGGCAGTGTTGGGAGTTTTGCCTTGCGTGACAAGCCGGGCTTGGGATCTTGAATCCTGCTATTTGCCCTTTTTTTCTGCGAATTATGATGAAAACGATAGCGCTAAATAAATTCGATCCACTGAATGCGCAATTCAACTAAAGACACATTCCCTCCCAAATCAAGGAGACATGGCTACTAAGTATGTGAAAGAATACTGGTTTGATAGTGAGGTGGAGTCTAGAGTGTGAGAAGATGAAAATCTCTCCCTTGAAGTCTCTCATCTACCCACCCGAGTTTTGTACTAGTACTCGAGCAGATTGGGGTAGGGAGCTCGGTTATGTTCATTGTTTTATTCTGATTCGCACTTACTAACTATGATCTATGGGTGGGAGAGTTTCATACCAATAAGGCATTTGTCGAGAGGCCATCTCAGACTTGTGTGCCCTGTGCTTGCACAGTTCAGCATCGTATGGTGCATCATACTGGTAGCACGGTGCGGTAATCTGTCAGGCCAGGTGATGTCGCTGTATATAATGCATCAAAACCCCAATGAGCTGGCATTTCCTTGGCATGGAAACTATGGGAGGGTGGTTGCCACAAAAGGATCCAGACCCCCGCTTTTCCTGTTTTCCTGCACAGAAAGGTTTTGTCAACTCCCATTAGCCCTACATATCGGTATCGCTGTATCCTATCATTCCTACAATCAACCACCATTTCGGAGAGAACATCATGGCCCAGAATATACAACCGACTACACTCGGCGACGGCAATACAAACTGTTGCAACATAGACAACAGTGTCAACAACAACACCACAGTCTATTACTCCGACGAAGATGCAAAGATCATGCGTTGGCTCTCTCCCCTCGAGCCGGATGACAGACACCATAGCTTGCGCAGCAACCGATTTGAAGGCGTGGGAGATTGGCTTTTGGAAACGAGGGAGTTTCGGGGGTGGAGCTGATGAGGGCGTTTTGTTTTGCTCCGGTGATCCGGGGGTGGGCAAGACACATCTGAGGTCGGTGGCCAGTTTCTTTTAAGCGAATGTCACTAACGGCCAGAAATTCTAGTTCCCTGGTAATCGACATGCTGTGTGATGAGGCGGGGGCGGGGGGCCTAGCGGTTGCATGGTTGTACTGTGACTACAACGTTCAACAAGAGCAGACCGTCATCAACTTAATGGGGGCGATTGTGAAGCAACTGGTAGGTAGGGGGGGCATCCCGGAAGATATACGGGAGGCATTCCAGGAAGCAGGAAAGGTTGGCGGGAGAAGGCCGCTCCTGGCGGCTCTGATGCAAATGTTGAGGATCGCGATTGTTTCGTTTCCCCAAGTATTCATCTGCGTCGATGCGCTGGATGAATGCCTGCCGAAGGATCTTCCGAAGCTACTCGAGTCGCTAAGGGACATTATTCGGGAGTGCCCTGGGACGAGAATATTGCTGACCGGGAGGCCACATGTCGGGGAAGCCATTCAAAGATATTTCACCAAGCCGGTTACGATATCCATCAGCCCGAACAAGGTTGATATTAGGAATTATGTGGTTATGAGGTTAGACAGCGATGACATGCCTGAGGCGATGAACGATAGTCTACGGGCGGAGATTGTGAGGGTTATTCTAGATAAGATGTCTAATATGTAGGTTGGCGTTTCCCTTCTATCAACGATGTATACTTACTAGCGACTTTGCAGATTCCTCCTTGCCTCGCTAAATATTGAGGCTGTTCTGGGGGAGGTGACAATTCGTCAGAGAAGGAAGAAACTGAAAGAGATGGCGGGAGGCAACGGACTGAGCGATGCCTACACGGCATCCCTAAAGCGGCTGCGGGCGCAGAAGGGAAATAAGTCAGTACTCGGGCTAAGGGCACTGATGTGGGTGTCGCATTCGGAAAGGCCATTAGTGGCTGAGGAGCTCTGTCATGCCCTAGGAGTGGAGATAGGATCTACGGATCTGGATGGAGAAAACGTTCCTGAGTTGCGGACACTCCTATCATCTTGTCTGGGTCTTCTCACGGTCGAGGCATCTTCGTCCACAATCCGACTAGTGCACTTCACTCTGCGGGAACATCTATTAAGCGATCCTACCTTATTCCATAGTCCCCACTCGACTATTGCGGAGGCTTGCTTGACATATCTCAATTTTGGATCTGTTAAGGATCTTCCGCCAGCTCTTCGCTCTGCCCCCTCAAAAATGCCCTTCCTAGAATATGCTTCAGTTCACTGGGGGGCGCACTCAAGAAGGGAGATCACGGAAGATGTCAAAACACTTGCACTGAGACTTCTCGATAGATTTGATGAGCATATATCTGCTCAACTCCTGTTATTGTGGTATGAGCAATATAATTTCGTTAGTCCGGGGTTTGGCGGGGCAGGAGGAGCGGTTGGGTTTACAGGGCTCCACGGGGCAGCATATCTCGGGATCGTGGAGGTAGTCGCCGAGGTGTTGGAAATGAAGGAGTGGGATATTAATGCAAGTGATGGCACGGGGAGTACCGCTCTCACATGGGCAGCTTACAGGGGGTGCGAGGAGGTTGTAAAGATACTTTTGGAACGAAAGGACGTAAATCCCGAACAGGCAGACACCAGATATGGCCGGACGCCACTCTCGTGGGCGGCTCAGGGCGGGCACGAGGGGGTAGTAAAGGTACTTTTGGAACGAAAGGACGTCAATCCCGACCATGCAGACACCTTTTATGGCCGGACGCCACTCTCGTGGGCAGCTCGGGGCGGGCATGAGGGGGTAGTAAAGACACTTTTGGAACGAAAGGACGTAAATCCCGACCATGCAGACACCGAATATGGCCGGACGCCACTCTCGTGGGCGGCTCAGGGTGGGCATGAGGGGGTAGTAAAGGTACTTTTGGAACGAAAGGACGTCAATCCCGACCATGCAGACACCGAATATGGCCGGACACCACTCTCGTGGGCGGCTCAGGGTGGGCATGAGGGGGTAGTAAAGACACTTTTGGAACGAAAGGACGTCAATCCCGACCAGGTAGACACCGAATATGGCCGGACGCCACTCTCGTTGGCGGCTGGGGGCGGGCATGAGGGGGTAGTAAAGGTACTTTTGGAAAGAAAGGACGTCAATCCCGACCATGCAGACACCTTTTATAGCCAGACGCCACTCTCGTGGGCAGCTCGGGGCGGGCATGAGGGGGTAGTAAAGATACTTTTGGAACAAAAGGACGTCAATCCCGACCATGTAGACACCTTGTATGGCCAGACGCCACTCTCGTTGGCGGCTCAGGGCGGACATGAGGGGGCAGTAAAGATACTTTTGGAAGGAAAGGACGTCAATCCCGACCAGGCAGACACCTTTTATGGCCGGACGCCACTCTCGTTGGCGGCTCAGCGCGGGCATGAGGGGGTAGTAAAGATACTTTTGGAACGAAAGGACGTCAATCCCGACCATGCAGACACCTTTTGTGGCCAGACGCCACTCTCGTTGGCGGCTGAGGGCGGGCATGAGGGGGTAGTACAGATACTTTTAGAAAGAAAGGACGTCAATCCCGACCAGGCAGACACCTTTTATAACCGGACGCCACTCTCGTGGGCGTCTTGGGGCGGGCATATGGGGGTAGTAAAGATACTTTTGGAACGAAAGGACGCCAACCCGAGCAGCCAAGCACCAGAAATAGCCGGACGCCGCTCTTCTGAGCATCGGCGAAACGGCGTCGGCAGGGAGTAAATATGTTGTCCGAACTGAATGATGTCTGCGCTGCTATTCCAGAGGACCAGAACCAAGCCACTAAGGCCACGATGGAACTGCGTGTCTCAATATTGTAAGTCGCTGTGGCCATGCATCCCTCCCCTCACCTGCCAACCCTGGGACCAGTCTCTAGTAAGGATGCAATTCACCTCCCATAGTCCTCATACTCACATTACCGATTCTAATAGCCAACTTTTGTTGCTGGGGATAAATTGCAGTGGCGGCACAACAGCTCGATCTAGACTCAGGGCTCAAACTAAAGGGTACGTATAATCGGAAACTTCATTCGCTCGTCTTCCTAAAACAAAACTAACTAAACATAAGTCTATATAAGAATAAAAGTATCTCAACCATTCTATCGTCTGCCACCCATATCGATCTCTCCTTCAGGCATATCCCCATGATAACAATAAAGGAAAGACATCATCAGAAAACCCTTCTGTCTATCCTTTCTTCTAGAACAAATGAAACAACTGAAACAATTCTCCCGCCTTGTTCTTCATCGATCCACTTTCCTTGTCTCTGACAACTATCCACTTCCGTAAACTCTAACAATCCACTTCCGTAAACTCTAACAACTTTCACTCCCGCCCGAACACTCCGACGAGCGAGGACAAGTACTGGATCTCAATGATTCCGCCTCAGCGTCCCCAGATAATGACCTCCCCGCAACCGAACCGTCCATGCTCCCTCAAGCCGCTTCCCTGTTGTCCCTAAATTTACAGTACCCTCCCCGAGAATTTGATACCCACCCTCAGAGTACCCGCTCAGCCCTGCCAATTGTGCTCAACCGGTATTGGATCATCGGCTTCTGCGTTTATATTTTAGCATTCCTCGCATATATTAAGAACTCGCATAATTGAACTTCGCACCAGGACACTAGAGTTACCTTTGCTGGTGAGGTGCAGCACTTTTTTCTTTTTTCTTGTCTTAGGCTGGGCTCGCGGAATTTGCATTGGAATACCTTCGTCAATTCAGATGTAAATAGACTTTGATAAGGGCATTTTTCTAGTTTCTTCTGACTCTTTGCTCTTGATCTGCTTTTTCTTCCCTTTCTTGCGGTTCTGGTTAGATCTGGTCTTATTCTCGGTCATCATTCCTGTTCTGTTCGTTGTGTTGGAATTTGTCTTTCGTTTTTTGAGCAGTGATTTATAGTACAGTACGGCCCGTTACAACCAATTGAAGAAGCCCCCTCCTGGATTCAGGGGCTGCTGATTTATCCCCGCCCGGAAGTTCCTCTTGATGCTGCCGAACCATCGCTAGCTAGTCTCTCTATGAGTCATCTTGCCCTAATACTTGCTGCTATGGTGCCGGAAGCCGTGGAGGGGAAGCGTGTAACCTCCCAACTTCGATTTTTTTGATTGGCTGGGGGCTGTCAACTAGACTATTTTGCCACAACGGAATCAATATTTGCACGCAAGCCGATATATCGTAAGGGAGGTTACACACTTCCCATCTATCGCTTCTTGCGCCATACCTTCAAGTTCAACCTTAATCCTAATTCACTAGGTGTATTCTTAATCCTGGCGCACCGTCAGCTAGTAACAACAGAAGAGGCTAGCGTTGGTGTCGGTAATTTAAGCTAGATTCTGTGAATATCGAGGTTAAGCACTTTTTCTTACGTTTTTATTTACTTAATTTTCTACTTTTTTTTTTTAAGCTGCGGGTACAATCCAAGAAATAAGAAGTAAAGCATCCCACGCCTCACTCTACCGTACCATGATAAGAGCAAAAGTTCCTTGGTAAAGTGATTGTAACAATGTAGTCTTCGGAACCTCGGTTCTGTCGCTCGCGTGTTTGCGGGGTTCAATCCTGTGGGAGCACCATAAGTGGTGTTGAAGATTATTATGTGGCGACTAATAATATCGGTGTAATGGAGTATTTCCCTTACTCCCGCTATTTAAATCCTATTCGGTATTTAGGCATTGGGCTTGAAAAGCGGTCTTATCTCTTCGTTCTAGAATGGAAGACAGTGTGGTTGAACGAGAGGCTGTTGGGGGGCAAATTCCGTTTCTTTTGTGCCGGTTGCTGAGGAATTAAGGTTTAAATGAGTTGCTGCAGTTTTAGGAGTATAGAAAATCATAAGGGATGCCGGTATTAGCTCTCGGGTTATAACCTAACCTTCATGTTCTCGGATTCCTAAATCCATTTGTTTGCTTATTTCTTTATTCCAATTCACCCTCTTTGCGCATTAACTAAGCGAATCGGACAAACAAGAGCAAAAGCCACTGCCCAATTTATGGAGGCTTTCGTCAAATTGCTGTATCATGGGCTACAGTGTCTTTGTGTGCAGAGAAAAGTGTCGTGTTTTATAAAAATGCGTGATAAGGAAGGTCCCGGGGGTTCGACGGAGCCTCAACTGAGTTCGCCTTTCCTTGGCATGGAAATGATTGGATGGTGGTTGCCACAAGCGAAGCCACACCACCCCTCCACCCCAAGCTTTGCCGACACAGAATTTTGTTTACCCCCTCACTAACCCTCGGGATAGTTACCGGTATCTCATACCCATTTTTACTCTCAATTCACATTCTGGACAGATTGTGGCTCAAGCTACTGTACGAGTACACATAGTTTACACAATCAATCATTAGGCGATAACAATGCCAACTGTGGCAACGCAGTAGGGAGTTACAGCATGACCATTGGTGACGACAGGATACACCGATTATGCATTGGGTCTCTTCACCGGAGCCGGATAACAGACACCATGGAGCGCGTACTGGAAGGGTTGGCGGTGTTGGTGATTAACTTTTGGAAGAAGCAAGTTTTGCGGTGGGAGACGGTTGGATCGAAGACGGCGGGTGTGGAACCGATTAGGCTATCTCGTTCAACTCCCGGAATCAGTGAGTGGGCAAGACCTATTTGAGATGAGTGAGTTCTTTGAGACAAGCAATGTCACTGAGAGAGAAATTCTAGTTCCCTAGCGACGGGCCGGTTACGTGATGAGGCAAAAAATGAGGATATCAAGGAAGCATGCTTGTAAATTTACTACGGCTCCCTTGCTCAGCAGGAGCAGATGACACCGGGGATCGCCGGCAGATGAGGCTAGAGAGGGTGACAGGCCAGGCGCGAGAAATGACGATTTACAGGCCGATGTTGTGAGTATTTTTCTGGAAAATATTTCTGATATCCGTTGGGCAGAGTCCGGCGTTTCCCCTCTACCAGCGAAGTATACTCACAAAAGGTTGTGTGTAGATCCCTCTTTGTTCCATCCATTATCGACGCGATTCTAGAAGAGGACGTATTTCTCAGAGCGTAAAGAAACATGGAGAGATGACGAGCGGGAATGGGCTGAGCGATGTTTACATGGCAATTCTAATCAGACTGAGGGCGCTGAGGTTAAATCGGTCAGTGCTCGGACTGGAAGTGCTCATGTGGTTGTTGTATTCGGAACGGGCGCTATGGGCGGAGGAGCTCTGTCGTGCTAGGGGTGGAGATAGGATCTGCGGGTCTAGATCCGAAAAACATTGATGAGTTAACGGCACTCCTATTATCCCGCCCATACCGTCTCATGGTCCAGGCTTCTTCGTCCATAGACCAGCTAATGCGTTTTATTCTTCAAGAGCACCTCTCAGGTGATTCTTCCCTACCCCATGTTCCCGGCTCAGCAATTGCGGAGGTTTGCCTGACGTGCCTCGGTTTCCTATATGTCAGGACCATTTCCTCCAACTTCGCCCTCAGGCCCTCAATAATACCGCTTCCGGAATATGCTTAATTGTACTAGTGTGACTACAAGGAGGGGATGGCTGAAAATTTCAAGATACTTGTGTTCTGACTGCTCGGTTGGTTTGATGAGCATATGTCTGCTCTTATCGTGCTATAAGCAAGATCGGCTCTGAGACAGCATCTATTACTGGGGGGGTGGGTTGTATAGGGGATTTATAGGACTCCACAGTTTTAGACTGGTCGACGGCGATAACTAAACTAAGAGTTTTCACAGCAAAAATACGACCACGGACGCACGGCATTGGGGTGAGTGGGGAAGTTCTTTCGTTTTCATTCACTTCGCTTTATTAACCAACTAGACTAGTGGTGGAGACGGGAGTATATAAATAACAAAAAGGTTCATCCTCCTATCCTACCATGGATCACACGTATCCATTCTCGTGTGCGTATGTCTCTCCATTTTGCGTACCCCCGTGCTTACAAAAGAAAAGCAAATACTCCCACGGTTCACAGACTCCGGGCATCCAACACTTCCACCCCCCTTCCGGCTCGTCCGCTTTTCTTCAGGTAGATATATTAAGTACTTCCCGAAAACCATCCGAACAGTGAAACAATAATGTGAGCATGCCAGCAGTGTCTCATTGTTTCCAGTACACGGAGTCGCATCTCTCGAAATTATGGAGAAAATTGCGGTGTGTTAGAGATTAGGAATGGGATGTTAATAAGGCTGATTGCACGATATTGAATGATAGGACTTCCTATTCTCTACGAGCACAGAGGCACGTCGGCTGTGTGACAAAAATAATTATATGTCTTATTGATATTTTCCTAGGCATGGCATTGTGTATCATATGACATTGGAAGTGTAGATATAGAGGAGCATTTTCCCTTAGTTTATCATATAGTTGTCTGACTATAGAATGGAAATTCTTTAAGTCCAAACTATATTACTTCCAAATCCTCTCTCTATCCTTTATCACAAAGCCAGTGACGAGATACCGGGGTTTTCACACGTGGAATACGACTCTCACCTGTGAAGTCGGGGGGGGGGGCATGGGGTGTTGGTAAAGATGGTTCTGGAACGAGAAGACGTCAATCCCAACCCGGTGGCTACTATATATGGCCTGACCGAATCTCGTTGGTCGCTTAGTACGAGCAGAAAAGGGGCCTCAAAGAGGCTTTCGGATATGGGAGGATATCAATCCTACCGGGCAAGAATCAAAGGTGGCCCAACACCACAGTCTTGGGCGGCTGAGAGCGGGTATAGGGGGTATCGTAGTAGAGATGTTTTTGGAACTAGGGGACATCAGTCCCGACCACCGAAAATATGCGGATATGAGTGGGTGCAGCAGAAAATATTCTTTTGGAACGAAAAGATGTTTGCACGGTCATCCCAGATCACCGGAACAAAACCACACTGTCCCTATCACTGGCTCTCTCCGAAAGACATGGTGGAGGTGTGAAAATCTTACTGCAGCGGGTCAATCCCAATTGTGTCGTAGCGGATGACGCAACCCCTCTCTCCCCGCAACCGAGCCCGCTTAGCCCCATCAACACACCCACGGTTGCGGCACCACAGGTTGCCAAATGCTCTGTCAATGAGTAATCGCCATGTGGGGGATTGGCCAATGGAAGACCCCTGAGAATTGAGGGTGAATAGACATTGATGGGCGCGTCTTTTAGTTTCTTCTTATCCTTTGCTACCTTATCCACTCACTCTTTTTTCCTCTCCACATCTTCGCGTGTTTCTTCCCTTGAAGTATCATAATGGCTGGACTTTGTCCTTGGTGGTGTCCTTCGCCACTCATTCCTCCTGTTGGGTGCTTCCTTAAGTGGCTATTGATCTCGCGTTTAGGGGGTTGTGGCTTCCAGCACGACACGGCCCATTACAAGCGGTTAAGTAGAAATGGGTGGTGAGCTTGAGGAGGTCTATCCTGAATTTGTCAGCGGCCAAAATATCTTCTCCCGCTAATCCCTCTCACTGGGGGCTAAGCTATCACTAGTAGCTCCTTTTCCAGGTTGTCATACCCGGAATCCGGTGCTGCTGCCTACCAATATACTCGTAGAATGACAAGAGACTAGAATCCTAACCTGGAGCATATATTTTAATATCATACCGCCGAATTTTCTGTCTCCGTTAGTAACAGGTCGAGGATGGGTTTATGGAGTCTAGGGTAGTTAAGTTAGACCTAGTAAGTAATATATGATTGGAGGGTTTTTTTTTTGCGAATAGGCAACCACAACTTACTCCTCACGGGGGGTATGGCGGAGGGTACCGTACGAATATGTCCAGCCATCTGCCAGACTACTCCGGACATTGGAATTGAGGAGATCATAACAGTCATGTTAATATATACCGGTATTGCGGCAACTGATGGTTATAAGTAGGAAAACTTCGCGCGCATATGTAGATAAAAAAAATTAAGACACTGGCTGTGCTTCTTTTTATTGATACTACTGTCCTCTTACTTTGTCCTTTGACTCCGGCTTCTCGTGCGCGATCACCGGCATACTCTGGGGGATTATGATATTAAAAAATGGAAAATAACCTCTATCCCTATTGCATGGGCTGGCGAGACATTGAAAATTTCGTGCCACTCTTGTTGGATTTTGGGACGGACTGATAGATGACTAAGGGGCCCTGCGGGAGTTTACGGAGGTGCAGGGTATAAGTCTTGTAGGGCACACAGGGTGCGAGGGCAGCAAACTCCGCTTGTGGAACCTACAAAACTTATGCCCTGTACAGTACGGTACTTGTCCCTTCGTAAGGCGAATGGGGTTGGGTTGCCATAGCGGTTGTCGGAAAGTGCTGATGGATAAGTTTAGGCGAGGTCGCCGGCGCTGGGGTAGCGACTCTAATCAAGCCTTTCTGCGCATTCTAGTCTCCGCGCTCTAGCTTCCACCATGTAGGGGGGCTGTCTGCATTTCAATATTGGACTCAAGTAGTGGACCCAACCCTCTGGAAGAACAACAATCAAATGACAAGGATATACCGGTAGTTGAAGAAGAAATTTCGGTAGTGTTGGGAGTTTTGCCTTGCGTGAGAAGCCCGGCTTGGGATCTTGAATCCTGCTATTTGCACTTTTTTTTTCTTTCTTTCTGCGAATCATGATGAAAACGATAGCGCTGAATAAATTCGATCCACTGAATGCGCAACTCAACCAAAGACACATTCCCTCCCAAATCAAGGAGACATGGCTACTAAGTATGTGAAAGAATGTTGGCTTGACAGTGAGGTGGAGTTTACAAGTGTGAAGATGAAAATCTCTCCCTTGAAGTGTCTCATGTACCGTACCCACCAGTTTTGTACTCAAGCACTAGTACTCGAGATTGGGGTGGGGAGCTCGGTTAGACTATGTTCATTGTTTTATTTTGATGCGCACTTGCTTACTATGATCTATGGGTGGGAGAGTTTCATACCGCTAAGGCATCAGTCGAGAGGCCGTCCCAGACTTGTGCGCCCTGTGCTTGCACAGTTCAGCATCGTATGGTGCAGCATACTGGTAACACGGCGCGGTACGGTAATCTGTCAGGCCAGGTGATGTCGCAGCCAATGAGCTGGCATTTCCTTGGCATAGAAACGATGGGAGGGTGGTTGCCACAAAAGGATTCAGACCCCCGCTTTTCCTGTTTTTCTGCGCAGAAAGGTTTTGTCAACTCCCATTAGCCCTACATATCGGTATCGCTGTATCCTCTCATTTCTACACTCAGCCACAATTTCGGACAGAACATCATGGCCCAGAATATACAATCGACTACACTCGGCGACGGCAATACAAACTGTTGCAACATAGACAACAGTGTCAACAACACCACAGTCTATTACTCCGACGAAGATGCAAATATCATGCGTTGGCTCTCTCCACTAGAGCCGGGTGACAGACACCATAGCTTGCGTACCAACCGATTTGAAGGTGTGGGGTATTGGCTTTTGGAAACAAGGGAGTTTCGGGGGTGGAGGGGGGGTGAGGGTGGAGCCGATCAGGCCGTTTTGTTTTGCTCCGGAGATCCGGGGGTGGGCAAGACGCATCTGAGGTCGGTGGCCAGTTTCTTTTAAGCGAATGTCACTAACGGCCAGAAATTCTAGTTCCCTGGTAATCGACATGCTGTGTGATCAGGCGGGGGCGGGGGACCTGGCGGTTGCATGGTTGTACTGTGATTACAACGTTCAACAAGAGCAGACCGTCATCAACTTAATGGGGGCGATTGTGAAGCAACTGGTAGGTAGGGGGGGCATCCCGGAAGATATACGGGAGGCATTCCAGGAAGCAAGAAAGGTTGGCGGGAGAAGGCCGCTCCTTGCGGCTCTGATGCGAATGTTGAGGATCGCCATCATTTCGTTACCACAAGTATTCATTTGTGTCGATGCGCTGGACGAATGCCTGCCGAAGGATCTTCCAAAGCTGCTTGAGTCGCTAAGGGATATTCTTCAGGAGTGCCCTGGGACCAGAATATTGCTCACCGGGAGGCCACACGTCGGGGAAGCCATTAAGAGATATTTCACCAAGCCGGTTACGATACCCATTAGCCCGAACGAGGATGATATTAAGAATTATGTGGTTATGAGGTTAGACAGCGATGACATGCCGGAGGCGATGAACGAGAGTCTACGGGCAGAGGTTGTGAGAATTATTCTAGACAAGATGTCTAATATGTACGTTGGCGTTTCCCTTCTATCAACGATGTATACTTACTAGCAACTCTGTAGATTCCTGCTTGCCTCGCTAAATATTGAGGCTGTTCTGGGGGAGGTGACAATTCGTCAGAGAAGGAAAAAACTGGAAGAGATGGCGGGAGGCAACGGACTGAGCGATGCCTACACTGCAACCCTAAAGCGGCTGCGGGAGCAGAAGGGAAATAAGTCGGTACTCGGGCTAAGGGCACTGATGTGGGTGTCGCATTCGGAAAGGCCATTAAGGGCCGAAGAGCTCCGTCACGCCCTAGGAGTGGAGATAGGATCTACGGATCTGGATGGAGAAAACGTTCCTGAGTTGCGGACACTCCTATCATCTTGTCTGGGTCTTCTCACTGTCGAGGCATCTTCATCCACAATCCGACTAGTGCATTTCACTCTGCAGGAGCATCTTTTAAGCGATCCTACTCTATTCCATAATCCCCACTCGACTATGGCGGAGGCTTGCTTGACATATCTCAATTTTGGATCTGTGAAGGATCTTTCGCCCACTCTTCGCTCTGCCCCCTCAACAATGCCCTTCCTAGAATATGCTTCAGTTCACTGGGGGGCGCACACAAGAAGGGAGATCACGGAAGATGTCAAAACACTTGCACTGAGACTTCTCGATAGATTTGACGAGCATATATCTGCTCAACTCCTGTTATTGTGGTATGAGGAATATAATTTCATTGGTCCGCGGTTTGGCGGGGCAGGAGGACCGGTTGGGTTTACAGGGCTCCACGGGGCAGCATATCTCGGGATCGTGGAGGTAGCCGCCGGGGTATTGGAAATAAGGGAGTGGGATATTAATGCAAGCGATTGCACGGGAGGAACGGCCCTGACGTGGGCAGCTTGGAAGGGGCGCGAGGAGGTTGTAAAGATGCTGTTGGAACGAAAGGACGTCAATCCCGACCAGGCAGACACCGAATATGGCCGGACGCCACTCTCGTTGGCGGCTGGGGGCGGGCATGAGGGGGTTGTAAAGATACTTTTGGAACAAAAGGACCTCAATCCCGACCATGAAGACACCTTCAATGGCCAGACGCCACTCTCGTTGGCGGCTGGGGGCGGGCATGAGGGGGTTGTAAAGATACTTTTGGAACAAAAGGACCTCAATCCCGACCATGAAGACACCTTCTA